>ERZ1031329.16-NODE-16-length-84320-cov-25.895864_pt1 | contig 84320 bp, 80 predicted proteins | sample MGYA00518053_ERZ1031329 | MGnify/ENA primary metagenome ERZ1031329 (study PRJEB33718, sample SAMN03159840) | human skin metagenome | collected 2014-02-25 | study: EMG produced TPA metagenomics assembly of the PRJNA266117 data set (Human skin bacterial metagenome... | reverse complement strand
TCGTCTCCGTCGGCACCACAGTCTTCGTCGCAGCCGTCTCCGTCTGCGTCGCAGTCACCGCCGCAGCCGTCTTCGTCGGAGTCGTGGTCACCGTGGATGTGATCGTCGGCGTCTCAGTGACGGTCGTAGGTTCGGTACTCACCGTGGTTGTCACCGCGGTGTCAGTAGTAGTCACGGTCGGAGTCACAGTCTCGGTGACCGCCGGGACCGTGACGGTTGTCGGAGCAGCGCTCGTAGTGGTGTTGCCCGAAGTCACCGTTGGGGTCGGCTGTTCTGCGGGCGTACAAGACTCCGTCCGCTCTGCTTCTGCAGCGCGCAACGCCAGGCCGTTGTTCGGATCATTTGGAGCATCATCAGACCACAAGAAACGGGTAACCACGGTACGCTGCCCATCGACAGTGCACTCCCCAATCTTCTCGTACGTGCCATAGCCCTCATTTGCAAAGTTTTCCATGAGGACGGGTCGTGCTTGAACCCCAGATACCTCATGCGCGGTTGTACCGTCGAAGGAAACGACTACAGAAAGGCCGTCGCAGGCTTCGTCGCAAAGCACGCGAAGCTCCTTGCTATTCGCGTTGTAATCCAACGCCATGACGCTGCGCAGCTCAGGGTTTTCGTACTTGCCAACCTCTTCGAACTCCCCGTTAGGCTGCAGGCGAACAAAGTGGACGAAGCCCGTGTACTCCACACCCACCGCGTACACATCAAGGTCCGGCAAGTAGGCGATGGCTTCCAAACCAAAGTTCGGTGGTACTTCACCAGTGATTGAATTGAGGTTCCACTCGCCAGTCACCTTGCCCCGGGAAGGGTCAAACTCGAGGATGGACGGGCGGGAGGGGCCAGAACCGTCACGCTCGGTGGCAATGTAGATCTTGCCGTCCTTACCTACGGTCACGCCTTCCGCGTCCGGATTCCCTGCACCATTTTCATAGGTGAGAGTCCATTCGTTCTTCTTGCTGTAGGTCTTCTTGTCCTCGTCGTACTCCAGCTCAAACAGGCGCCCCGGGTTGTTGTTCACAATCCAGGCGTTACCGTTGCCGTCGAAATCTACGCCCGAGAAGTTCTCGCCCGCGAAACCGCCGACCGTATTGATTGAGTTGACCTCATCCGGCCACGGTTCACCCTCCGGCCATACGAGTTCCTCAGCGTTCTTTCCGTCCTTTGTCACTTTCGCAAGAGCGACGAGATCACCCTCGCCATCTGGGGTGCGCCCCCAGGAGAAGCGAGTGTGCGACGTCCAGCTCACTTCGTCGAATGGCTTGTTGTCGTCTGGCCTGTACAGACGCGCACTGTCAGCCTCACCAAGCCCGAACCCCTTCGAACCGTCGGGAGTATCGACTTCGGTGTAGAACGAGTAGTACCCGCCCGGTTGGATCACCGTATTCTTCGGGAACACAATCGGTGTGCGCCCCTGTTTGTCGTCTGCAAACTTCCAGCCCGAGATGTCCACCGGCGTATCGCCCGCGTTGTACAACTCCACCCAATCAGCAACAAAGTCGCCCTTGGTCAGGATCTCATTGATCCTGATCTTGCCAGTGTTCGAAGGCTTTTGGCTTGTCGACGACGGCACCTCCGACGGGTTCGGCTCCTCGTCCTCCACCCCGCAGGGAGCGGCATTGGCGTCACCCTTGGACTTCGCCGAGGACATCTTGAAGTCGTTGTTGGCTTCCGAGTAGCGGGACCACGACGTCGCCGCCCCCTCGCACACCGGGCTTTCCGTCCAGCCGAACTCATCAACTAGCTCTCCTGCAGCCGTCTTGAGAGTCAGGCTGTCCTTAGCGCTGAGCCCGAACCCATCAGTGCCATCTGGGACTACGCCGCCCTCTTTCCCGTCCGGAGTCAAAACGTAATAACCGCCTGCGGGAATGATCGTATTCGGTGCAAAGGTGATGTAAGTGTTGCCCTTGCCATCGCCACTATCGACGACCACCCAACCGCCGATATTTACCGCCTTGTCGCCGTTATTCACCAACTCGATGAAATCGACGCCGTCCGTCGTGATCTCATTGATAAAGACCTTGTCAAAATCGGACTTGGCGTTAGCGCTTTCACGAGTCGGCCCGTCCGTGATCTGCCATTTTCCAGTCATGTCCGGCACCAAGCCTCGTGAGGTGTGAACACCATCCCTCATGCCGTGAGACGACCACTTCTTTTCGTCGATCTGGTTGCCTTTCTCATCCTTGATGGTGATCTGATCGTCGCCACCAAGGCCGAACCCTTTAGATCCATCTGGAGTGACGCCCGTGCCATCGGTGTAGAAAGCGTAGTACCCGCGCGCCGGAATGACGGTGTTCTTTGGGAATGTGATCGGCTTGCTGCTCTTCCCACTGTCAATGGCGGTCCAGCCCGAAATGTCAATGTCGTTGTCGGTTGGATTGGCCAGCTCCACCCAGTCGCCGATCGGGTCAGAGTTGGTGACCACCTCATTGATGACGATGTCAGTCGACGCTGCTGCCGCTGCCACGGGCACCGACGCAAAACCAGACACGAGCATCACGGTAAATGGCACAGCAAATTGACGCGCACGGGAACTACTTTTCACGGGAGCTTCCTCCTTGGGAAAGTCTCATAACAAACTTGGAAAACGTTTGGAAAAGTAGTATGTTTGCGTGAATTTGCTCGAACGTCCAAGTGAATAAAACTTGAACAATTAAATAAACCCCGGGAAACATCCCGGGGCCACAAAAACTAGCTGGTATCTAAGCGTCGCCGCGCAGCTCACGCATGCGCTGAGCAACCGCGTCGTCGGCGACGTCAGCACCGGCCGGCGCGGCGGAACCAGTCTGCTGCGAGTTGCCCTGCTCGATGGCCTGCTTGTTCCCGGAGGTCAGCTCCCCTGCCATCTCGGCGCGCAGCTGCTCCAGGCGGCCGTGGCCCGCCATCTGGATACCGGCCTGCTCAACCTCAGCCATGCGTCCCTCGATGGAGTTCTGCGCCAGCTCGGCGGCACCGAGTGCGTTGGCGTAGCGGCGCTCGATCTTGTCGCGCACCTGGTCCAGGTTCGGGCCGGAGGCGGTAATGGAGTTCATGGACTGCATGGTCTCCGAGACCTTCTCCTGCATTTTCGCCTGCTCCAGCTGGGACAGCAGCTTGGAGCGCTCAGCCACCTGCTGCTGCAGGTGCGCGGCGTTGCGCTCGACGGCCTGCTTGGCCTGCGCGGCCTGCTGCAGCGCCTGGTCGTGCAGCTGCTTGGTGTCCTCGACGCCAGCCTCAGCGGTCACCAGCTGTGCAGCGAAGGCCTCTGCGGCATTCTCGTACTCCTGCGCCTTCTGGGCGTTGCCCTCACCGCGTGCCTTGTCGGCGAGCTGGAGCGCCTGGCGCGCGTTCGCCTGCAGCTTCTCGACGTCCTCCAGGCGGCGGTTGAGCTGCATCTCCAGCTGGCGCTGGTTACCAATCACGGCAGCGGCCTGCTGGGACAGTGCCTGGTGCTGACGCTGTGCGTCGTTAATGGCCTGCTCGATCTGGACCTTGGGGTCTGCGTTTTCTTCGATCTTGTTGTCGAAGAGCGCCATCAGGTAGTTCCAGAACTTGGTAAAGGGATTCGCCATGGCTAAAGCACCGTGACCTTTCTGTCAGTAGATTGCGTTAAACGCCAACCACTGTAGTCGCGGATTGCCAGCTACGCTTCTGCGGCGGCCGGCGTCGTGCGCTCCAGCTCTTCGGTGAACGAGTGCAGCGACATGTTCGCCACAGCCTCAAGCAAAACCTCGGAGACCGTAGTGCCCAACGCCTCGCACAGGGAAGCCAACAGCTCGGAGGAAACTTCTTTCCGGCCGCGCTCCAGCTCGGAGATGTAGCCGGAAGACACTCGCGCTTCCTTTGCAAGCGCACGCAGCGTCACGCCCTTGTCTGCGCGGAATGCGCGCAGCGACATGCCGAGCGCCTCACGGAACAACGGCTCGCGGGATGCGGCGGGGGCGACCTCGGCCGGCGCAAGCGGCAGGTCAACCGGGGTGTCGTAGAGCAAAGTGGTAGTGGTCATCAATCCCTCCAACGGCTCGCCGTGTAGTTTTGTTCCCGCACGCCCGTCAGCGCACCAACGAGCGCGGCCTCCACCGCCAAACGGCGGACCTCATTGCGCTGCCCCGACAGCACACGCACCGGCACCGCAGCCCCGGGCATGAGCGCGTACTGGCCAACCGAAAGCTCAAGCAACTCAGCCGCCTGCGACGAGGCGGTCCACTTCGGCCCGGCCAGCCCGATCCACACCGTGCCAGCGGGCACACCGTCCTGCGCATCGGGGCCCGCCACGCCGGTCAGTGCCACTGCCCAGTCGGCCCCGCACACGCGACGCGTCCCTCGCGCCATCTCGCGCGCGACGGCCGCGGAGACCACGCCCTCGCGCTCAATCAGGTCCGCTGGCACGTCCGCAAGCGATGTCTTCAGCTCCGGCGAGTACGTGACCAGCCCGCCGACCAACACATCCGAGGCACCGGGAACATCAGCCAACGTCGCTGAAGCGAGACCGGCAGTGAGCGATTCGCAAAAGGCGATGGTTTGGTGGCGGGCGCGGAGCTCGTCGATAAGCAATTGCGCAGTAGTCACTTGTTCACCTTCCCTGCATCAACCAAATACTGCACGCCCGTGACCACGGTGACCGCTACCGCCAGCAGCATCACCACGAACGTCGGGGTGTCCATCCACGCAGGCAGCGGGCACAGATACAGCCCCACAGCGAGGCTTTGCAGCGCGGTCTTGAGCTTGCCACCCTTCGACGCCGGCACAACCTTCCCGCGGCGCAGCATCACCATGCGCCAGACCGTAATGCCCAGCTCACGGACCACAATGACCACCGTCACCCACACCGGCAACGGGCCGGCGATATTCAGGGTGACCAGCGCGGTGATCATCAACGCCTTGTCCGCGATCGGGTCGGCGATTTTACCGAAGTCCGTGACCAGCCCGCGGGCGCGCGCGATGTCGCCGTCGAGCTTGTCGGTGATCATGAGCGCGACGAACAACCCGAACGCCCACCACCAGCGCTCAGTAAGCACCAGCCAGGCAAAAACGGGAATGAACAGGATCCTCAGCGAGGTCAAAATGTTCGGGAGGTTCCAATTCGACTGCTTGTCGGGTTGCATCACAGCCTCCACCATACCCATGCGACGGTGCGCTCTTAGACTGCCCTACATGAAGTATTTCGCAGCCACGTACACCTACGGTGAGCAATCGCTTGTCGACGACACACGACCCGCCCACCGCGAATTCATCGCCTCCCAGCTGTCGCTGGGCCGCATCGTCGGCTCCGGGCCGCTCGCGGGCGCTGAGCAGGCGCTGATCATACTGCAGCTGCCGGACTCGGCCACGGAGACCGACGCCGCGGCAGTGTTGGACGAAGACCCCTACACCGTCGCCGGCGCCCTGGCTGCCCGCGAGATCCGGGAGTGGAACCCGGTGATGAATATCTTCGCCTAAGCCTTCCGGCCACCGCGCGCGACGTCCAGGTGAGCGGTGTCGCGCGAACCTGTCGCGGTGTGATCGCCCTTGCCGGATGTAGCCGGGTCGTCGATCCATTCCACGTGGTGGCCGTGCTTGTCCACCTTGCGGCGGTTTCCGTGGTCGTCGTAGTCGACGTGGTAGTTGTTCTCCTCCGGATCCCGGTGGCCCGCCTTGACGTCGGCACGGTCCTTGATCACCGAGGCAATCGCGGTGATCGCGAGCACTCCGACGATGACCAACAGCGACGCAACGGTGCCGACCTCCGGCACGTCGAGCCCCTCGCCGCCGTTGATGAACGGCAGGTTGTTCTCGTGCAGCGCGTGCAGCAGCAGCTTCACGCCGATGAAGCCAAGCACCACCGCGAGGCCGTACGGCAAGTACACCAGGCGGTCAAGCAGGCCGTTGAGCAGGAAGTAGAGCTGGCGCAGGCCCAGCAGCGCGAACGCGTTGGCGGTGAACACGAGGAAGGATTCCTGGGTGATGCCGTAGATCGCCGGGATGGAGTCGAAGGCAAACATGACGTCGATAAACCCGATCGACAGCAGGGCGACGAACAGCGGCGTGACAGCCTTCTTGCCGGCCCGAGTCCTCGAAACGAGCCGGTCGGAGTGGTACGACTTGGTCACCGGGATGACCTTGCGCAGCGTCTTCACCACAAACATGTCGTTCGGGTCCGGATCGTCCTGGTCGGTCACCTCGTCATACACCAGCTTGATGGCGGTGTAGATGAGGAACGCGGCGAAGATGTAGAACACGTCCGACCACGCCTCGATGATCACCGCGCCGAGCAGGATGAACACGAGGCGGCAGATCAGCGCGATCACGATGCCGATGAGCAGCACCTTTTGCTGGTACGCGCGCGGGATCTTGAACGAGCCCATGATCAGGGCGAAGACGAACAGGTTATCCACCGACAGCGACAACTCGGTGATGTAGCCGGTGAAGAACTGCACGGCGTGCTCGGAGTCCCACAGCCACCAGACCAGCCCGCCGAACAGGCACGCCATGGACATGTAGAACAGCGCCCAGCCGCCCGACTCCTTCATCGTCGGCTCGTGCGGGGTACGCACGTGCGAGACGAAGTCGAAGATGAAAAATCCCAGGATCACAGCCGAGGTAATCAGCCAAATGTACAAGGGCACATGCATAAATAAGCCTCCGGTCAGCGTTGCAAAATAGACCGGAGGTCTCCCCCACCACTGTGGGCGGTCCGGACCGGGGCCATCGCCTTACGACGGCACCGTGCTGACGATCCTGGACACTTCCGGGGTACTCCCCTCCAAGCGCGTTTCACCCTACACCACGCGGCGCGGCGTGCCGCGTCCGCCGCCGCGCGCCGCCCTGTACCGCTCCGGGCCGCCCCACCTTCCGCGCAAATGCATACCCCAGGATGCTTACTGCCCGAGGATGCTTACTTCTAAACGCTTACTTCTCGAGATATCGAGGGCCTCGGCGGGTGCACCACTCGATGGATAAGCATCCTGGGGTAAGCATCTAGCCCCGGTAAGCATCCTGGGGTAAGCATCTACGGCGGGGTTCTGCGTCCGCCAGCTAGAACGCACCCCCGGTCGGGTTGTACGTCGCGGTGACGGTCCGGGTGTCGGCGTCGCCGTCCGCACCAGAGCCACCCGCATCGGAGCCACCCGCGCCGGAATGTGAACCGTTGGCGTCGCCGGCCCCGTCATCAAGCTGCACGTCCTTCGGTGCCTCGGCCGGGTCCGCGCCCTTGATCATCCAGATGATGGTCTCCAGCTCCTCGGGCTTGACCAGCACGTCGCGGGCCTTGGAGCCTTCGGACGGGCCGACCACACCGCGGGATTCCATGAGGTCCATCAGGCGGCCGGCCTTGGCGAAGCCGATGCGCAGCTTGCGCTGCAGCATCGAGGTGGAGCCGAGCTGGGAGGTGACCACGAGCTCGACGGCCTCGAGCAGGTCGTCCATGTCCTTGCCGATGTCGTCGTCGATGACCTTGGCTTCGGCCTGCTTGTCCTCGGTGACGCCCTCGACGTAGTCGGGCTCGTCCTGCTGCGCCTTCGCAGCCTCGACAACGGCCTGGATCTCTTCGTCTGAGACGAACGCGCCCTGCAGACGCTGCGGCTTGCCGGCGCCTTGCGGGATGAACAGGCCGTCGCCCATGCCGATGAGCTTCTCGGCGCCGCCCTGGTCCAGGATGACGCGAGAGTCGGTCAGCGAGGACGTCGCAAAGGCGAGGCGCGACGGCACGTTGGTCTTGATCAGGCCGGTGACCACGTCAACGGACGGGCGCTGGGTCGCCAGCACGAGGTGGATGCCCGCCGCGCGCGCCTTCTGGGTGATGCGCACGATGGATTCCTCGATCTCCTTCGGGGCGGTCATCATGAGATCCGCCAGCTCGTCCACGACGCACACGATGAACGGGTAGGGGCGCATCTCGCGCTCGGATCCCGGCGGCGCGGTCAGTTCGCCGGAGCGGACCTTGCGGTTGAAATCCTTGATGTGGCGCACGCGCGCGGACTTCATGTCCATGTAGCGCTGCTCCATCTCCTCCACCAGCCACTGCAGGGCGGCGGAGGCCTTCTTCGGCTGGGTGATAATCGGCGTGATCAGGTGCGGGATGCCCTCGTACGGGGTCAGCTCCACCATCTTCGGGTCCACCAGAATCAGGCGGACTTCCTCCGGCGTCGCGCGCGTGAGCAGCGAGATCAGCATGGAGTTCACAAACGCGGACTTACCGGAGCCGGTGGAACCGGCGACCAAAAGGTGCGGCATCTTCTGGATCGAGGAGGCGATGAAGTCGCCCTCGATGTCCTTGCCCAGGCCGATGAGCATCGGGTCGTCCTGCGCGGAGACTTTCGGCGAGTCCAGCACGTCGCGCAGCCGCACCATCTCGCGGTCGGCGTTGGGCACCTCGATGCCGACGGCGGATTTGCCGGGGATCGGGGTGAGTAGGCGCACGTTGTCGGTGGCCACGGCGTAGGCGAGGTTGGACTGCAGGTTGGTGATCTTGGAGACCTTCACACCGGGCCCAAGCTCCACCTCGTAGCGGGTGACTGTCGGGCCGCGGGAGAAGCCGGTGACCTGCGCGTTGACCTTGAACTCCTCGAAGACGTCGGTGATCGCCTCGATCATGCGGTCGTTGGCCTCGGTGCGTGTCTTCGGCGCGTTACCCGCGAGCAGCAGTTCAGTCGACGGCAGGTGGTAATCGCCCTGCGGGATCTTGCGCACCTGCTTCGGGGCGGCTTGTTCGGTCTCGGACTTCGGAGTGGTCGCGGGGATCTTGGAGGCGTCGATGCCGCTGCGCGCCGCGATCGCCTTCGCCATCTGCTCGCGCGAGCTAGCTACGGCGTCGGGGGCAGTTGCTTCTCGACGTTCCGTCTCCGGCTCTTCCCGCTGCAGCACCTTCGTCTCGTTGTCGCGCTGGGCTGGCTTCGGCGCGGCTGACTTCGGAGCGGCAGGCTTGGCTGCCGGCTTGGGAGCCGGTGCCGGAGCAGCCGCCGGGCGCTGCACCACGGCGGTTTCGGCGGAGGCGGCAGGCTCTGCTGCAGGTTGGCCGAAGTCGTCGTGGTCTTCGACCTCGTCGGCGAAATCGAACAGGTCCAGCTCGCCGTCGCCATCGGCCGGGTAGCTCTCCATCGGAGTCGGGCGTCGCAGCGACGGGCGACGCGTCGGGCGGGCCGGGCGCTCGACGTCGGCGGCGCGGCCGCGTGAACGTCGAGAAGCTGCACGCGTCGCTGCCCCACCAGAGCCGCGGTCACGGGTGGCGCGGCGCTCGCGGCCTTCCGCGATGTCGTCCAAGTCGTCGGCGACGTGGCTGTACGGATCCAGGTCGTCGTCGGGTGTGTCCGTGTTGGACAGCATCCGAGTGACCAGGTCCTTGATGTAGTCGTACGCCTCGCGCACGGTGATTCCGGTGGTCTTCAGCGCACCGTAGACAATCACCAGGCCAAGCAGCGGGATTGCGACGAAAGAGGAGAATCCGGCTGCGAGCACCCCGCCGGTAAAGGCACCAAGTGCGCCGCCGGCGAGCTTGCGCTCTTCCCATGCCGCCGGGTTGCCGGAGAAGACGTGGATCAGGCCAAGCATGCCAATAGCGATGATGGAAAGGCCCAGGGTGACGCGTGCGCGCACTGCGTCGGAGGTACGCACGTTGAGCATCAGTGCGATAGCGATGCCGACCAGGATCACCGGCAGGATCAGTGCACCCGCGCCGATGAGCCAGTGTGTGCCGGTGGAGATGACCTCTCCCACTGGGCCGGCCACGTCGAACCAGACCGAACCGCCGATGACCGCAGCGAGGCCAATGAGAAGCAAACCCCACGCGTCGGCGTGGGTCTCAAACGTGCTGTGGCCGCCGAAGCGGCTTTCCCGCCGCGGTTCGCGGTCCCGTCGATCGCCGATTGCGGAGCTTTCGGTGCGCTCCTCTGGCATGTCCGGATCGTCCTCCCATTCCTCGTCCCAATCATCACGGCTGCGCCTGGGCCTGCGGGTAGCGCTGCCGTCGAAGTCGGACTCGTGCTTGTCGCGGCGGAAGAACGAGCCAACACCACGGGCAGCTGCGCCCAGCGAATGGCCGACGACTTTATACGCGGAACCCACACGTTCGTCGGCGGTTTCTGCGGCCACATTCGACGATGTCGGCGGGTGTGTCATGGACACCGGACCGCCATAGCGGGTGCCGCCTTCTGGGCGACGCGTTGAAGACCGCGACGAGCGCGGCGCGGTGTTTTTGACAGACATGGGTGTAACTCTAACGCCTTAAGTCACATTTACACCTCACGCCACACCTGCGACGCGCAGTCAAGGGTCACATCTTGATATCGAAACCCTCGAACGCCTCCACGGCACCAGACAGCTCCACCTTGGCGGCGTCGCGCCCGGACACCCACAGCAGGAGCTCGCCGGGATCGCCCGACACGCGCAGCACGTTGTCTCCGCGCTCGGCAACCCCGGCCTTGTCGCCGATGGTCGCAGGCGGCATCGTCGGCGGAGTCAAGATCACAGGCACTGGCGAATTACGAAGCGTCAGCTTGCCAAAGCGCTTCGCCAGCGCAAACAGCTCCTCGTTGATGACTTGGGAGAACTCGCGAGGCTCAACCACGCCCCCACCCCGGCGCACGTCTTCGTGGTGAATGAAGTGCTCGGAGGTGTTCATTGCGGAGTTCAGCGGCTTGAGCCACATGGGCGGGCCGGCAGCCCACTCGCGCACGACGTCTTCGTACGGGCGGGCTTTCTGCTTCTCCGTCTCCTTCTTGGTGATGCCGGACAGCGCATTCACGAAGATTCCCGGGGCTGCCGCTGGCTTGGACTCGCGGATGAGCAGGTGCACTGCAAGGTCCCGGGTGGTCCAGCCTTCATTCAGCGTCGGCGCATCGGGGCCGACCTGAAGCAGCAACTGGGCGAGGCGTTCACGTTCCTTCTGCGCAAAAGACATGCGCCCAAGCCTAGCTGGAAAGGTTCACTCCGGTGTCGCTGGAGAGCTGCAGTTCCAGGTTGTTGTAGTCCCTGATCAGCGGTGCGAACTGTTCGACCTTCGGGTCGAAGGTGATCACCTCTCCGCCACGGCCCCATCCGAGCTTGGTCGCCTTCTTGCCGTCCTTGTAGCACTCATTTCGCCCGCCCTTGGCATTCATGTGGCACATGACAGAGTCACCCTCGAAAGCACCCATCACGCGTACTCCCTGCACCTTGATGTTGCGGAAGTTCGGATCACCGAAACGGATCACGTCGTAAAGTTTCCACGCGGATGCGTAGCCAGGCTCGTACGGCACCTCGGTGCCGGGCGGCAGCGGTCGGCCGCCGGTCCAGTCAACATCGTCTTGTGCATGAACGGTTGGTGCGAGTGTCACCGCGGCGGCAAGCAGTGCCGCGGCGGTTTTCATTGCGGTTTTCATGGGCCACATTGTGCACACCTGTCACAGATATTGCTAGGACGTGTTGCACGGTTGTTATGAAACCGTACGGTTTCCGCCTACATCTGGGAGGACCCTGACAGCAGGTTCGACAGCCCCAGCTTCGCCTGAAGGTCCAGGAAAACGCGAATCACTGGAGCGAAGAAGTTGACCAGCGGATCCACTGTCACGACTTTGCCGTACGGCATGTAGCTCAACTCGGTTGCCTCTTTGCCGTCGACGTAGCAGCCCCACATACCGGCCTTCGCGTTTTCCAGGCACAGGATCGAATCCTGGTTGTACTGCCCGATCACGCGAACCCCACGCACATCCTGGTTACGGAAGTTGGGGTCACCCCACTTCACCACATCGTAGCTGCGCCACTCGGTGGCGTAACCGGGGTCGAACGGGACTTCGGTTCCCGGTGGCAGTGGGTGTCCCCCGGTCCAGGTGGTCTCATCGGCGGCGGCGACTGGTGCAAGGAGGGATGCGGAAAGAACGACGGCTGCAGCGGTACTGCTGAAGTGTCTCATGACTCTTATATCGAAACACCCCACAAACGCGTTAGCCCCCTCGGCTACCACCGGGTGGGCCGAAGGGGCGTCGTCAAGCAAAATGCCTAGCGGGACTCGCGGGTGGACGCGATCTCGTCCTCGGTGGCGATGTGGTTGTCCGACGACATCGGCACCACAGTCGGCAGAATCACCGGCTGGCGCTTGTAGTTCTGCTCAATCGCGCGGGAGACCTTGCGGCGGATCTGCTGCACCATGCGGAACGGATCGTTCTCGCCCTCGGCGGCCAGATCGCCCATGACGGCCTCGACGCCCTCGACAACTTTCTTGTTGAAGTCGCGGTCGTCGTCGCTGTAGCCCGTGGTGGACACCTGCGGCGCCTCCAGCAGGCGTCCGGTGCTGTCGTCGATCACGCAGGTGATGGACACAACGCCGCCAGACGCCAGCGAGGTGCGGTCCGCCAACACGTCCGGGTCCACGTCGCCCATGGTGGTGCCGTCGACGTAGAGCTGGCCCACCTGGTACTGGCCGGCGACCTTGATATTGCCCTTGTGCATGTCGACAACCACGCCGTTTTGCGCAAGCGCGGTGTTGCTCGGCTTCACGCCGGTGGAAATAGCAAGCTCCTTGTTGGCGCGCATATGGCGCCACTCGCCGTGCACCGGCATCGCGTTGCGCGGGCGCGCCGCGTTGTAGAGCGCGAGCAGCTCGCCGGCGTAGCCGTGGCCGGATGCGTGGACGTGCGCCTCGGAGTTGGTGATCACGTTCGCGCCGATCTGCGCGAGGTTGTTGATCACCGCGAACACCGCCTCCTCGTTGCCCGGGATGAGCGAGGAGGACAGGATGATCGTGTCGCCGTCGTGGATGGTGATCTGGCGGTGCTCACGGCGCGACATGCGCGACAGTGCAGCCATCGGCTCGCCCTGGGTGCCGGTGGTGATCAGCACCGTCTTGTGCGGCGCCATCTTCGCGGCCTCCTCGATCGGGATGATCGTGCCCTTCGGCGCCTTGAGCAGGTTCATCTTCTCCGCGATCTCCATGTTGCGCAGCATGGAGCGGCCGTTGAACGCCACCTTGCGGTTGTTGGCCACAGCGGCGTTGATGGCCATCTGGACGCGGGAGACGTTCGACGCGAACGACGCGATGACCACGCGCTGGCGCGCGTTGGACACTAGGCGGGTCAGCGTCTCCTCAATGCCGGCCTCCGAGGCGGAGATGCCCGGGATGGTGGCGTTGGTGGAATCGCACATGAATAGGTCGATGCCCTCGTCGCCGAGGCGGGCGAGCGCCGGGATGTCCGTCGGCTTGCCGTCGTACGGCGTCTGGTCCACCTTCACGTCGCCGGTCATCACAACGTGGCCGGCGCCGGTCTTGATGGAGACACCCAGGCACTCCGGGATGGAGTGGTTGACGTGCCAGAAGCGCAGGCGGAACGGGCCGACGGTGACCTCGGAATCCTTGTTCACGTCGTTGAGCTTCGGACGCTGGCGGTGCTCCTGCGTCTTCGCCTTGATCAGTGCGTTGGTGAACTTGGACGAGTAGATCGGGATATCGCTGCGCAGCTTGAGCAGCCACGGGATCGCGCCGATGTGGTCCTCGTGGCCGTGCGTGACCACGAGCGCGTCGATCTTGTCCAGCTTGTTTTCAATCGGGCCGAAGTCCGGCAGCACCAGGTCCACGCCCGGCTCGTCGGAGTTCGGGAACAGCACGCCGCAGTCCACGATGAGCAGGCGGCCGTTGTACTCGAAGACCGTCATGTTGCGGCCGATTTCAGAAATGCCGCCGAGCGCGTAAATGCGCAGCGTGTCCTTGGCCGGCTTCGGCGGTGCGGGCAGGCGCTTGGTCAGATCAGCGCCCTGCATGGACTTCATGGGGTTGCGGCGGCCGCCTCCCTGGCCCCCAACGTTGCCGCCGTTGCCGCCGCGGCCACGGCGACGGCGGTTACGGCTGCTGCCGCCACGGCTATTGCCACCGTTTCCGCCGTTGCCGCCGTCGCGGCCGCCGCGGTTGTTGCCGCCGTTGCGGCCACCGTTGTCGTCGCGGTTGTTGTTGCCGTTGTTGCCGTTGTTGCCACCGTCGCGCTCAGCTTGCGCGTCGTTGCCGCCGCCGTTCGCAGGAGTGTCGCTCGGCGCCTGGAAAACCGGCTGCTGTTCGGTTGCTTCCGGTGGCCCGGCCTTACGCGTCACCTTGCGTGCGCGGTTGCGGGGTTCATTCATATTTATAGGACTCCAGCCTGTGTCATTTCTTCGCGGAGCCGCTCGACCTGCTCGTCCGTCGCCGCAGCGACCGGCAGGCGGGGGTCTCCTACTTCGATGCCCTGCAGTCGCAGAGCTGCCTTTGCAAATGTCACGCCGCCCAGCGCACCCTGTTGGCGCGCGAGCACGTTGAGTGTGTTGGCGTTGATTTCCCGTGCGTGGGCGAGATCGCCATTCTCGTATGCAGTCACTAGTTCACGCAGTGCCTTCGGTGCGGCATGCCCAACCACGGAGATCATTCCGGTCGCGCCGACAGCGAGCCACGGGAGGTTCAGCGGGTCGTCGCCCGAGTACCACGCCAGCCCGGTCTCCTGAATCAGGGTGGACGCTGCGAGCATGTCGCCTTTCGCGTCCTTCATTGCCTTGATCGTGTCCACTTCCGCAAGCCTGCGGATGGTGTCGGAATCGATCGGGATGCCGGAGCGGCCGGGGATGTCGTACAGGCAGACCGGAAGGTCGGTCGCTGCCGCAACTGCGCGGAAGTGCGCTTCTACGCCTGCCTGGGACGGTTTGGAGTAGTACGGCGTGACCACCAGAAGGCCGTCAGCGCCGGCCTTAGCGGCCGCTTTCGCCATTGCCACCGCGTGGCGGGTGTCGTTGGACCCCGCGCCTGCGATGATGCGGGCTTTGCCCCCTACCTCTTCGCGCACTGCTTTTAAGAACGCGACCTTTTCTTCGTCGGTGGTTGTCGGGGATTCGCCCGTCGTGCCTGCGAGCACTAGTGCGTCGATTCCTTGTTCTACCAAGTGGGCAGCGAGATCGCGGCCTGCCGCAAGGTCGAGTTCGCCATCGGAATCAAACGGCGTGACCATTGCTACGCAGACGGAGCCGAAGATGTCGGCTCCCAGATCAGCTTTGAGAGATGTGCCCATGGCCCAGTAGGATACCTGCCCCTTACGAGCAATTGCTTATCGACGTTCCCCTTCGGCCAAATCGCCGAAAAGCAGCGGCGCCTCGCGCTGCATGACATCGAGGACCGCACCGGCAAGCTGACGGATTTCTTCGTGCTCGAACCTGCCGTTGTGCGCTGCGATGAATTCGCGCCACGCCCGGTAGGTGCCGGTGGCGACCAGTTCAGTTTCGGCCGCGGCGGGCACGAGTGCGTCGGCAGCTTCGCGCGCCCGCTTGCGGCGCACAAGCGCATTCGGCTCGTCAGCCATCGCATCCTCCAGGGCGCGCAACAGCTCACCCCGGACGAACTCCGCCTCTTCCACGGCAGCGTCAAAAAGGCGCGTGAGTTCCTCATCGGCGGCGATGGCCGCCGGCACTACTGCCCCGTTGGCCGCGCGCTCGCTCACGGCTAGCCCGTGGCCCCGGATCGCGGCGGCCGCGTCGCGCGAGACACCCCGCACATGCAGGGTGGCACTGGCGTGTTCCAGCAAGCCCGCGCGCGAATCGGCGAGATCGTCGGCGTTGCGGCGCAGGAGGGAGGCCGACGGGACGTCGCTAAGCATGGCGAATGCCACCGCCCCCTCGCCTTGGGTGACGCCTTCTGCAACCGGGATCCGCATTGCGGTTGCCGCGACAAGTTCTACCTGCATTTACAGACCGAGGTAGGCGTCGAGTCCGATGGTCAGGCCCGGGCGGTTCGCCACCTCGCGCACGCCGGTGAGCACGCCCGGGACGAAGGACTCGCGGCCGTAGGAATCCTGGCGGATGGTCAGGGACTGCTCGGTGGTGCCGAAGATGACCTCCTCGTGCGCGACCATGCCCTGCATGCGCACCGCGTGGACCGGCACGCCGTCGACGTTCGCGCCGCGCGAGCCGTCGAGCGCCTGCTCGGTGGCATCCGGCATGTCGGAAAGGCCGGCTTCCTTGCGCGCATCCGCGATCCCCTGCGCGGTCTTGACCGCTGTGCCGGAAGGCGCATCCAGTTTGTTCGGGTGGTGGAACTCCACCACTTCCGCGGACTCAAAGAACGGCGCGGCCTGGCGGGCGAACGCCATGGTGAGCACGGCGGAGATGGCGAAGTTCGGGGCGATGAGCACGCCCACCCCCTCGTTCGCCGCGCACCAGTCGCGCGCCTTCTGGTAGCGCTCGTCGTCGAAGCCGGTGGTGCCCACTACGCAGTGGATGCCGTTATTGATGCAGAACTCCAGGTTGTCCATCACCGCGTTCGGGGTGGTGAAGTCGACGATGACGTCCACGCCTTCGTCCACCAGCACCTGCAGCGAGTCGCCGCTGTTTACCTCTGCGGCGAGCTGCAGGTCATCCGCCTTTTCCACACCGGCAACAACGGCGGAGCCGACCCTGCCGGCCGCTCCGAGCACTCCAACTTTGATCATGGGTGTCCTTTCTATTTGTCTCCGCCGGCCATGGTAGCCCCGCTAGGGTGGGGCTTATGACTCTCCACAGCCGCAGCTTCCGCCCCCGCCGCAGCCGAGCCGTCTTCACAGCGCTCGCAGTGACCGCTTTGACCGTTGCGGGCTGCGGCTCTGAAACGGGTGACACCGGTTCGTCGTCTGAGCCAACCTCAGAGTCTGCTATGGCGACGAGCGCCGCCGAAAGTGCTGCAACGCCGGCATCCACTTCCACGTCCGCGACCGCGGAGCAACCAGAGGAGGCCGACACCAGGGACGTCTCCGCGGCAGCGGCCCCGGCGGGCGGCCCGTCCGCCTCCCCGTTCACCCTGGAGGACACCCACCTGCAGCAGCCGGGCAACCCCGAGCTGCAGATCGAAGACGTCCGCGCGGGCTCCCACGAGGGCGTCGACCGCGTCGTGGTGGAGCTGTCCGGCACCGGCACGCCAAACGTGTTGGCCGGCTACACCGCCGACCCGCGCCAGCAGGCCTCCGGGCATCCGCTCGTGCCGGCTGGCAACGCGTACTTCGAGCTGATCATCCAGGGTGTGCCGTGGTCGATGGGCCTGAGCGACGCCGACTTGGCCAAGGCTGACCCCGCCGGCGTGGCGGCCGGGGGCATCCAGGAGATCGCCGACGGCGGAATCTTCGAGGCGGATGCCCAGTACATCGTCGGCCTTGATGCCCAGCGCCCGTACAACCTGCACCTGTTGGAGAACCCGACCCGCGTGGTCGTGGACTTTCAGAAGTAGGAGGCAACAATGAGTCTGATTTCCTGGCTCGGACTCGGGTTCGTGGCACTGCTCGCCATCGGCGGCATCGTTGCCTTGGGCAATACCTCAAAGGAGATCTACGAAAGCGACATGGAGGAAGACTCCAAGCGCCGGTGGGGTTTCCTCATGGGGTTTTCACCCCTAGCCGGGCTGTACGCCTACAAGAGGCGGAATGAACTGTTCGGTCACGGCGAGCGGCCAGTGGATGAGCCTGGCAGGGGCGGCGATCAGGAGACATTCCGTAGTTAAACATTCCCAGCCTTTTATGCGATCCCGCGCCTAAACATCGTCTAAAGTGAACGGGAGCACACTGACGCCTAAAAGTGGCGCCGGAGAATCTGTGTGAAAGGTTTTGTGATGTTTGACCCCTATCGCCGCCCCACGGTGGCGGTTGTCGGCGCCGGAATCTCTGGTTGCACCGCCGCGGCGGAGTGCGCGTTTTCCGGCTTCGACACCACACTGTTCGACCGCCAGGAGTACATCGGCGGCCACCTGACCGCCCCGGACGCACCCACCGTGTCCAGGCGGCAACACTTCCGCACCCCGTACTTGAAGCTCACAACGACGGACGGCACCCCGCGCTCGCTCATCGCGCACCTCGAGGCCGCCGTCGATGCGAGCGGCGCGACCTTCAGAGGTGGTGCCGAGGTCACGGGCGCCGAATGGAACGCCGAGGAAGGACAGTGGGAAGTCAGTTACACCCGCGGCGGCGAGACGCGCACTGAGCTTTTCGACGTGCTGATCCGCGCGACCGGCGAGCCCTCCCCGTGGATCGGTATCCCGGGCCGGGCAAACATCAGCGCGGACGAGCTGTACCTCCACAACGGCGTGGACGTCGTCGGCCTGCCCAACGCGCTGTTCGTGGACTACCACACCCCGGACCCGAAATTCGACCAGAAGTCCTGGGCCGTCTTTGAGGCACGCGGCGACTACGCGCGCAGGTACGTGCGCCAGCTGGAGATCCGCGGCCCCGGCGCCCTGACCGTCAAGCCGGACAAGTGGCGCGTGCAACCCGGCACCGTCCGCGGGCTGAAGGCAGCCCTTGTCGAATTCGATCCGGACGTCCACGCATTTACCCGCGCCGAGAACTACCAGGCCGCATCCCGCCGCGCCCGAAGCGAAGCTGCAAGCTAGGCAGCGGCGAACGATAGCTTTTTAGGAGACACGATGACCACCTTGAAACCCTCCGCCAGCACGACCCCAGCCGAGTTCGACTCCCACGGTGTCGCAGTAGACGCCAGCGGCCTTCCCGAGCTCGGCCCGGATTCTATTTTGTGGCAGCGCTTCGGCGACTGGCGCTCCCTGTTCGTGGCCCTGAGCGCCGGCGTGCTGCAGATCGCGCAGCGCGACATCAGCCGCTCGCTTGTGCAGCAGTCCAACGTGTTCGACAACGAGGTCGCCCGCCTGGTCCGCTCCGCGTTCCCGATTATCCGCACGGTGTACGAGGGCCCGGAGGTCGGCGCGATGATCCGGGACTTCCACAAGGACATCAAGGGCACTCACCCGGACGGCTCGCGTTACCACTCGCTGAACCCGGAGGTCTACTACTGGGCGCACGCGACCTTTACCGCCATGCCCTATCTCCTGGCCGGCAACTTCATGCCCGACATGACGCATGCCGAGCGCGAGCAGCTCTTCCAGGAGTCTCGCACCTGGTACAGCTACTACGGAGTTGCCGAGCCGGAGGGCGCCCCGAAGTCCTACGACGAGTACGTCGACTACATGGACGCGATGTACGACAAGCTCGGCCCGAGCGAGACCATCGACCGCTCCCGCATCATGAACGGCCTGACGCTGGATCCGCCGGACCCGTCGGTGCCGCGCTGGGCGTGGAAGCCGATCGCGCCGTACGCGTCCAAACTGTTGCTGTGGGTCTCCATCGGTTTGCTGCCGGAGAAGGTCCGCAACTCCCTCGGCCTTGAGTGGACCAAGTCCGACCAGCGCAAGCTCAACGTCTTCTCCCGTGCCACGCGCGCCGTGTTCTCGGTGCTGCCGCGCAAGGCGCGCATGGTGGCGATCGCCTCCCGCGCCTTCGAGCGCGCCGAGGCGGAGACCAGATAAAAGGCGCGAAGCACGGGGCCGTCGGTACGCACCGACGGCCCCGTGTTTTTCTTTTCTCTGTCTACTTCGGAACCTTCAGCTGCACCGCGGGCGCATGCAGGTGCAGCCCGTCGAGGCTGACCATCTGCATGGACACGTTGCCGAGGGCGATTCGGTCCATCACAAAATTCGGCACAGGGACGTTCGGCACCGGGTTGGTATCCGGCACACCCAACTGAGCGAGTACGTCGCCGAGGGAGCCGCGGAGATCTACTGTCACCGGGACCGTGGGCGCACCTGCGACAACGGGGGTTGCGGTCAGTCCCGTGGCAACGACGGTCACGGGCCCGTCGGAGACCTTTGTCTCAACTTGGCCGGTGGTGAGGATGCCGCGGGCTGCGAAACCTGGCACTTCCAGCGAGAGATTACGCGCGGTAAGCCTGTCCCCAGTCAGGATCAGCGTCCGCGTCGGCACGTCTCCGATTGTGACCATGCCCATTGTGGCTCGCACGTTGCCGGTGATCGCCACGTTGTCTGCGGTCACGGTGCTGAGGTTCTGCGGCGCGATCGTGCGCGTCGGCTCGAGTTCCGGGTACGTCAGTAGATCCCGCGACTCCTCGGGTTGGGGTGCCTGCGCCGAGGGCAGCTGCGGTGCCGGCGGCACCTGAATATCCAGCGGGTTGGGCAAGCTCGGCAGCTGGGGCAGTGTAGGCGCGGTCGGCAGCGGCGGCAGCGCCGGGATCTGCGGCTGCTGCGGCGCTGCCTCTTGGGCGCTTACCGCAGGCTCTTCTCCAAGATTCACCACAAGCAGGCCCGCGCCCGCTATTACGACAGCGACGGTCTTGGCGTTTCGCAACAAAGACAGGTCGATCTTGCTGGATCCTCCGCGGCGGGGAGCTTCACCTTCGTCTGCAGCCGGTGGCGCCTGCTCCCGCTTTCCACTGCGAGTGTGCTTGCCACCAGGTTTCGCATCCCGGTCCTCCCAGGCGAGGCCGAGGGCTCCGCCCACAATGCCAAGCAGAGAGCCGACGAGGAACCCGCCTATATTCGACGTTGGCAGCGCGATAATGGCCACCAAAATGCTCATCACACCCAGATAGGGCGCTGCAAACGGCTGCAGCCACATCCCGATGCCGAACATGATCAGCGCGGCGCCGATGAGCAACGTGGATACGCCCGAGATGGTTGCAATCATCACCAGCAAGTCGGACACGCGGATAGTGAAGTAGGCCGGTGCGAGCATCACTACGCCGGAGAGAATTACCAGCAGGCCCGGAAGAAACGGCCGCTGTTTCCGCCATGCTTTGAACCGTTCTCGTGCGGGAGTTCGCTCGGCACGGTGTCCACCCTCGCGGCGCTTCGCTCCCCGTCCCTTCTTCTCCTCGTCGGCAGCGCTTTGCTGCGCGTCTTCGGAGTCGCCGTCGTCGAAGAAGAAGTCGTCGTCCTCCGGTTCGGTGTTAGCTCGTGCAGCCATCGGCCATTCCCCGCGCTACGTCGACCACCACGCCGGAGGCGATGAGCTTCTTCGCACCGACGGAGGTGGCGCGAATGTCGTCCGCACTCAGCGTGACCTTATTTGCGTGCAGACCCCATGTTCCCTGCGGCGCCATGGAGTTGAACTGATTCGCATCGGCGCCTACCGAGGCATCCGTGAGGTCGAGTGCGCCCTTGATGTCGGTCGCGCCGACGACGAGGTCGCGGACCTCGACGCTGTTGTCACCGAGCGCTTTCAACGTGAACGTGCTCTCGCCCACCACCGGAACGTCGGGCAGGGCAGCGGAGAGGCACAGGTTAGACGCGTACGCATGTTCAAATTTGAGGCGCGCCACGGGGAGCGACTCGTTGGCCATCTGCTCGCCGTCGGTAAAAATGCTCAGCCCTTCCCCATCAAGGTGGGTCATACTGATTTTGAAAAAAGTTCCCGACAATGCGAGGTTCGCGGTCAGTCCGCCCTGCGCAACAGCAACGCCGGTGGCGCCAAAGCCGATGAGCCCAGCGAGAAGAGCTGCACCAGCTTTCGCCTTGTTGATCCTTCCCATGGCGTTTCCTTCCGTCCGTGGCCGGACGCCAAACCGCCGGTCTGCCGACGGCTGCCATCACGGTAAGCATTTATGATCTGGAACACCGTAGCACATCGCCTGTAAGGGGTTTAACACATCCGCGCCACCCATTTTCGACCGTTACCCGTGACCCACTTCGCAGTGACTATTTGCGTGTATTACACTTCACAAACACACGCGAACTTGTCCCTAGCAGCCCACAGAGAAAAGGAAGATCGCTGATGTCTCACGCACTTGCACCCGATGGAGCAGACGCCCGCACGAACGAATCCGCAGAGGACACCCGCTTCGCGCAGCCGGACAATCTGGAAAAGCCGGAGCGCGCAAAGCGGGAACTGAAGCGAGCGCCGCTCGGCCCGGATTCCTTGCTGTGGAAGTGGGGCTCGGACCAGCGCCTGCAGCTCCTGCGCGGCTACACCGGCGTGTTGCAGAACATGCACCCAGCAATCGGCCAGTCGCTGCTGGATCACTCCAAGTTCTTCGAAGAGCCCTTCGCACGCCTTGAGCGCTCCACCCCGCAGATTATTTACTCCATCTACGATGACGGCACCCGCGCCAAGATGATCCGCGATTACCACCACACCATCAAGGGCAAGCTCCGCAACGGCGAGCGTTACCACTCGCTGAACCCGGACGTGTACTGGTGGGCGCACGCCACCTTCGTCTGGCGCGTCATTTGGGCGCAGGAGCTCTTCGGCACCCCCTTCACCCGCGCGGAGAAGGAGCAGATCATCCAGGAGGGCGTGACGTGGTGGGACATGTACGGCATGTCCGAGCGCCCGGTGATCGACACTCTCGACGGCTACATCAAGTACTTCGAGGAGATGGAGGAAAAGGTCCTCGAGCGCAACGAAACGGTCGACTTCGCCTTGCGCACCGCCCGCGTGGAGCCGGTCAAGGCTCCGGACGGCGTGCCTGAGGCGGTGTGGAAGGTCATTTGGAAGCCGCTCATGAACAGCGTCATCTGGCTGACCTACGGCACACTGAGCGATAAGCAGCGCGAGATCCTGGACCTGCCATGGACCAAGAAGGACCAGCGCCGGTTCGACCGCATCGCCAAGGCGGTGAAGAAGCTGTTCACCATCCTGCCGGAAGATAAGCGCTACATGGAGCCGGGTCGCTCCATGATGATCAAGGCAGGGATGATCGAAGGCAAGTACAAGGAGCCGAAGCTTGCCGACGCGTACCACGGCCAGGGCGACAACGACGCGGACACCGCGCCCAAGACCGGTGCTCAAGACGGCGACGCAGACGGTCGCCGCGCCGCCGGTTGCCCCTTCTAACCGTTCTCATCCGCCCCAGGACCGCAGGCCCTGTCCCTCCACTTCGCAGGCGCCTCCGGTGCTGGGGTGTTCTTCTCGTTCAACCATTGTTACGGAGACCTCATGGCTATCACCCGCTTGAAAGAACAACCGCTCCCCGCGGACTTCCTCGACCGGCTGCAGAAATTCACCACCAACGCGACGACCGGCTCCCTGTACACAGGCGAGCGTAAGTCGGTCATCTCCCCGTTCTTCGACGGGGAGCTTGGCTGGGTCGGTGTCGGCACCGCCGCCGACGTGGATGAGGCGTTCAAGCTCGCCCGCCGCGCGCAGCCGTTGTGGGCCGCGAAGCCTGTGAAGTACCGCGCCGCGTTGCTGGAACGCTTCCACGACCTGGTCAAGGAACACCGTGAGCTGCTCGCGGACATCGTCCAGCTTGAAACCGGCAAGGACCGCACCGCGGCGTACGACGAAGTGCTGGACGTGATGAACAACGCCCGCTACTACGCCAACATCGCCGCCGACGAGCTGGAAATGAAGGCGCGACCGGGCGCATTTCCCCTCATCACAAAAACCGTCGAGCAGCGGGTGCCGAAGGGCATCGTCGGCCAGATCAGCCCATGGAACTACCCGCTCGCGCTCGGCATCTCTGATGCGCTCGCGGCGCTCGTCGCGGGCAATGCCGTGATTGCCAAGCCGGACCTGAACACCCCGTTTTCCAACATCATCTCGCTGAACCTCCTGCTCAACGCCGGCCTTCCGCACGACGTCTTTCAGATTGTCACCGGCACCGGCCGCGAGGTCGGCCAGGCGATCGCCCAGCAGTGCGACTACCTCATGTTCACCGGCTCCACCGCCACCGGCAAGCTTTTGGGCAAGGTTGTCGGCGAGCGCCTCGTGGGCTACTCCGCCGAGCTCGGCGGCAAGAACCCGATGATCATCGCGCCGGATGCGGACATCGAGGCCCACATCGACACCATCGCCACAGCCTGCTTCTCCAACTCCGGCCAGCTGTGCGTCTCCATCGAGCGCATTTACGTGCCCGACGAGGTCTTCGACCGCTTCATCGGCGCGTTCCGCGAGGCCACCAAACGCATCAAACTGGGTTCGGGCTTGAACTGGAACTACCAGATGGGCTCGCTAATCAACCAGAACCAGTTGGACACCGTACAACGGTTCGTCGATGACGCCGTGGCCAAGGGCGCGACCGTCGTCACCGGCGGCACACCCCGACCGGACCTTGGGCCGTTCTTCTTCGAACCGACGGTGCTCACAGACGTGCCGGACAGCGCCGACCTGCTCACCCAGGAGGTCTTCGGCCCCGTCGTCTACGTCCAGCGGGTGGCGGACACCGACGAGGCGATCCGCCTGGCCAACAACACCAGCTACGGCCTCAACGCCTCCGTTTTCGGCGCTCCCGACACAGCCTGGGAGATCGCCGAGCAGGTGCAGGCCGGCGGCGTGACCATCAACGACGGCTACGCGGCCACCTGGGCATCCGTGTCCACCCCGCTCGGCGGCGTGAAGGAGTCGGGTGTCGCCCGCCGCCACGGGCCCGAGGGCTTGACCAAATACACCGAGGTCAAAAACATCTCCCAGCAGCGGATCATGCCGATGCGCGGCCCGAAGCAGCTGCCGCGCAAGTACTACGGCGAGCTCATGACCACTGCGCTGGATCTGGGCAAGAAGTTGCGGTTCTTGCCGTGACGTGAAACGTCGAGAAGCAAGAAAGCGGGCGCCCTCACCACGAGAGCGCCCGCTTTTCGACGGTTACCTGCCGGTTTACTCGCCGTCCTCGACCGGAACCAACGAGATCTTGCCGCGGTTGTCGATGTCGCGGATCTCCACCTCGACCTTGTCGCCGACGTTGATGACGTCCTCGACGTTTTCCACGCGGGTGTTACCGCCCAGGTTGGAGATGTGAATCAGGCCGTCAGTGCCCGGCATGATGGACACGAACGCGCCGAACGCCACGGTCTTGACCACGGTGCCCAGGTAGCGCTCGCCCACCTTCGGCATCTGCGGGTTAGCAATCGCGTTGATCTTCTCAATCGCGGCGTCCGCGGCCTCGCCGGAAGCGGCGGAGACGAACACGGTGCCGTCGTCCTCGATGGAGATCTCCGCGCCGGTGTCCTCGGTGATCTGGTTGATGGTCTTGCCCTTCGGGCCGATGACCTCGCCGATCTTGGCCACGGGAACCTTGACAGTCGTGATCTTCGGGGCGAGCCCGCTCATCTCGTCCGGGCCCTCAATGACCTCGGCCATGGTGTCCAGGATGGCGTCGCGGGCGTCGTGCGCCTGGTTCAGCGCGTCAGCCAGCACCTTCGACGGGATGCCGTCGAGCTTGGTGTCCAGCTGCAGCGCGGTGATGAACTCGCGGGTGCCGGCGACCTTGAAGTCCATGTCGCCGAACGCATCCTCCGCGCCCAAAATGTCGGTCAGGGTGACGTACTCGGTCTCGCCGTTGACCTCGCCAGAGACCAGGCCCATGGCGATGCCGGCCACCGGGGCGGCCAGCGGCACGCCCGCGTTGTACAGCGACAGCGTGGAGGCACACACCGAACCCATCGAGGTGGAGCCGTTGGAGCCCAGCGCCTCGGAAACCTGGCGGATGGTGTACGGGAAGTCCTCGCGCGACGGGATCACCGGCAAAAGCGCACGCTCGGCGAGGGCGCCGTGGCCGATCTCGCGGCGCTTCGGGGAACCGACGCGGCCGGTCTCGCCGGTGGAGTACGGCGGGAAGTTGTAGTGGTGGATGTAACGCTTGGAATCCTCCGGGTGCAAAGAATCCAGGTGCTGCTCCATCTTCAGCATGTCTAGGGTGGTCACGCCGAGAATCTGGGTCTCGCCGCGCTCGAACAGTGCGGAGCCGTGGGCGCGCGGGATGAGCTGGACCTCGACCTCGAGGTCGCGGATGTCGGTCACGCCACGGCCGTCGATGCGGAAGCCCTCGGTGAGGATCTTCTCGCGCACGATCTGCTTCATCAGCGCGTTGTAAGCTGCGCGGATTTCCTTGGACGCCGCCGCGTGCTCCTCGCGGTCATCGTCGTCGATGTCGAAGTCGTCGAGAAGGCTGTCCTCGATGTCTTCCATGTACTCGTTGGTGGCCTCGTCGCGCTCGGCCTTGCCCTTGATGGTCAAAAGCTTGGCCAGCTTCTTGGACGCCTTCTTCTCCACGGCGTTGAAGGCCTTGTCGGAGTACGCCGGGAAGAGCTGGAACTCCTTGGTCTCCTTGGCCATCTCGTCGGCCAGGCCGCGCTGGGCGCGGCACAGCGTCTCAATGAATGGCTTGGCGGCCTCGATGCCCTCGGCGACGGTGGCTTCGGTCGGCGCCGGGTAGCCGGCCTCGATCTGCTTAACCACGTTCACGCCGGCGCCAGCCTCCACCATCATGATGGCGACGTCTTCCTCGGTCTTGCGGCCGCGCTTGCGCTCGACCATGCGGCCGGCGACAACCATCTCGAACAGGCAGCGCTCGTGCTGCTCGTGGTTCGGGAAGGCCACCCACTGGCCCTCCGGGTGCTTGTCGTCCGCCAGCAGCGCCATGCGCACGCCGCCGACCGGGCCGGAGACCGGCAGGCCCGACAGCTGAGTCGCGGCGGACGCGCCGTTGATGGCCACGACGTCGTAGTACTCCTCCGGGTGCTGCGAGAGCACGGTGATGACCACCTGCACCTCGTTGCGCAGGCCCTTGACAAAGGTCGGGCGCAGCGGGCGGTCGATCAGGCGGCACGCCAGGATCGCCTGCGTGGAGGGGCGGCCCTCGCGGCGGAAGAAGGAGCCCGGGATCTTGCCGGCCGCATACATGCGCTCTTCCACGTCCACGGTCAGCGGGAAGAAGTCGAAGCCCTCGCGCGGCTGGTTGGATGCGGTCGTGGTGGCCAGCATCATCGTCTCTTCGTCGAGGTAGGTAGTGACGGAGCCGTCCGCCTGGCGGGCCAGCTGGCCGGTTTCAAAGCGGATGGTGCGCGAGCCGAAGTCGCCGTTGTCCAGGGTCGCTGCTGCCTCGGTGATGCCAAATTCCTCGTCCACGTGGACGTCGAAAGCATTCTTTGGCTTGAAGTTGCTCAAAAGGATCCCTCTCCTTGAAGGTTCGTGGCGATCATCGGTGCCGCCTTGTCGTGTTTCTCATGCAACGGCCAATGATGATAACAAAGAACGCCCCACCATGCTGGTGAGGCGTTCTTTTTGAGCCGAAGCTTTGCGACGGCTTAACGACGCTTAGCGGCGCAGACCCAGACGACCAATCAGGTCACGGTAGCGCTCGACGTTGTTCTCGCGCAGGTACTTCAGCAGACCGCGACGACGGCCGACGAGCAGCAGCAGGCCACGACGGGAGTGGTGGTCGTGCTGGTGGTCCTTGAGGTGCTCGGTCAGGTTGTTGATGCGCTCGGTCAGCAGCGCAACCTGGGCCTCCGGGGAACCGGTGTCGGTCTCGTGCAGGCCGTAAGCCTTGAGGATCTCAGCCTTCTTCTCAGTGGACAGCGCCATGAGGTACTCCTTGGTTGTTTCAGTTCGCGTTCTACGGAAAAAGTCTTCGCTGCGCCGCAACTGCCGCGAACCACAGTCAAATGGCGCAAGACCTTGGGAGAGGTTACACGACCGGGGTCTCGCGGGCCAAACCGGTCAACCTGCGCATGAACTCCTCCAAGAAGCGATCCACGTCCACCCCCACGGCCACGCGGGCAGACTTCACCGGGTCGTTCAGGCACGTCTCGTCGCCGATGGTGCGCCCGCGCGTCTCGCCATCCGTGTCCACCTTCAAATTGATCGCCAGCGTGTCCACCAGGGAAGGATCCGCGGCCACCGCGACAGCCAGCGGGTCGTGGAGACCGCATCCGCCGAGGTGCGGTGCCGTGGTCTCGTACGCCTTGATGTAGTAGTTAGTAGCCGTGGCGAGGAAGTCTCCCCCGGCAGTGCCCAAATCCCCCCACTGCTTGGTCTCCACCGTGGTCAGCAACGTTTGCAGGGTGACATCCAGGCCGATCATGGTGATGTCCTCGCCCTGGCGGAACACAAAGTCGGCCGCCTCCGGGTCCTGGTTGATGTTCGCCTCCGCGCACGGGGTGACGTTGCCCGGCACTGTCAGCGCGCCGCCCATGCACACAATGTGCGCGCGCGAGGCGAAGGTTTCGTCGGCCTCAGCCGCGGCAGCCACCGTCGTGAGCGGCCCGACGGGCACGATAACCAGGTCGTCGCCGTACCGGTGCACAGACTGCACCATGAAATCGACGGCGGATTGCTGCTCGGCGGCACGTGAGGCGTCGTAAAGCTTCGCCTCCCCGATGCCGTTGACTCCGTGGATGAACTGGGAAATCTCCATGACCTCGAAGCCGTCGCGCTGCGGCCCGGCGAACACCGGAACGTCCGTCCTGCCGAACAGTTCCAGGATGGCCAGCGAGTTTCGCACCGCCTGATCAACTTCGACATTGCCGTACGTGCACGTCACCCCGATGAGGTCCAACTCCGGCGAGGCAAGCGCGTACGCGATAGCCAACGCGTCGTCGATGCCGGTGTCCACGTCCAGAATGAGCTTTCGGGCCATTTACGCCACTCCTAAGATCTCGCGGGTCGTTTCCACGTCACGGGCCATGTTATCCAGCAACTCGTCCACCGAGTTGAACTTCACCATGTCGCGCACTTTGCCCACGAACTCCACACGCGCCATCCGGCCGTACAGGTCCGCGTCGCGGTCCAGCACGAAGGACTCCACGCTGCGCCGCGCGTCGCCGAACGTGGGGTTGGTGCCCACGGAAATGGCCGCCGGGTAGCGCACGCCGGGTTGCATGTCGCCTTCGATCTCGCCGTCGTCGATGATGGTCAGCCACCCCGCATACACGCCGTCCGCGGGCACCGCCGAGGTGTCGGAGGCGTACTGGTTCGCCGTCGGGTAGCCCAGCTCCTTGCCGCCGCGGCCCGCACCGCGCTCAATCGGCGCGATGACGGAAAACGGCCGGCCCATAAAGTCGGTGGCCAGTGCGACGTCGCCGCCGGAGAGGTGGTCGCGGATGGCGGTGGAGCAAATCCGCACCTCGCCCTTGCCCAGCAGCTTGACGATGGTCACGTCCACGCCCGCCTGCTCCCCCAGCTGCGCCATGTCGGTTGCGGTGCCGGCGGCGTCGCGGCCGAAGGTGAAGTTCTCCCCCACCAGCACGTGCTTCGCGCCCAGGGCGGAAACCAGCACGTCGTCCATGTACTCCGCTGGCGTCAGGCCAGCGAGTTCTTCGCGGAAGTCGATGACCAACAGCGCATCCACGCCAAGCTCGGCGATATGGCGTGCGCGCTCGTCGAGAGGCATCAGCGCCCTCGGGGTGCGTTCCGGGGCGAAAATGGTCACGGGGTGCGGGTCGAAGGTCATCACCACGCACGGCACGCCGAGCTCGCGCGCGGTGTCCACCGCTTTGGAAATGAGCAGCTGATGGCCGCGGTGCACCCCATCGAACACACCGATAGTGACCACCGTGCCGGTTTCCGCGAAGGAATCCGGCACGCTCGAAAGCCCGCGCAGAATATCCACGGGGACTTAGCGTACGGCATACTTCGGAAGCATGAACGATCCCCTCGCAACCTCCGGAATCGTCGTCGTGGACAAGCCCGCTGGCATGACCAGCCACGACGTTGTCGCCCGCCTGCGCCGTTTCTTCGGCACCCGCAAGGTCGGCCACGCAGGCACGCTCGACCCCATGGCAACCGGCGTGCTCGTCGCGGGCATCGAGCGCGGGACGAAGCTTCTGGCACACCTGGTGGCGGAGGACAAGGTGTACGAGACCACCATCCGCCTGGGCGCCTCGACGACGACGGATGATGCCGAGGGCGCGATCGTCGACAAGCATGATGCCTCCGGTGTGACCGATGAGGCGATCCGCGCCGAGGTGGCGAAGCTGACCGGCACGATCATGCAGGTGCCGTCGAAGGTCTCCGCGATCAAGATCGGCGGGCGGCGCGCGCACGAGCTGGTGCGCGCCGGCGAGGAGGTGGACATCCCCGCCCGCGAGGTGACCGTCCACGCGTTTAAGTTGGGCGAGATCCGCCGCGACGGCGAGTTCGTGGACGTCGACGCGCGCGTGCACTGCTCCTCCGGCACCTACATCCGCTCGCTCGGGCGCGACCTCGGCGCCGCCCTCGGTGTCGGGGGGCATTTGATTGCCTTACGACGCTCACGCGTCGGCTCCTTCTCCCTCACCGACGCACGCACCCTCGAACAGCTCGAGGACTCCGCCGAGCTGTCCCTGAGCCTGGACGAGGCCCTGACGCGGGCGTGGCCGGTGCTCGACGTGACTGCCGAGGAATACGACGCCTTGGCCATGGGCAAGTGGCTGGAGCCGCGCGGGCTGAAAGGCGTCCACGCGGCGGTGGGACCGGACGGGCGCGCGGTGGCGCTGGTGAAGGAGAAAGGCAAGCGGCTGGCCACGGTGTTCGTGGCGCGCCCGTCGACGTTGTAGACGGTGTTGGTTGGGCTGCGGTCGCCGTCGCCGCGCCCGCGCTACCGCACGTAGGTGGCCGTGACCACGTAGCCGCAGCGCTCGACCCAGCGGCCCTCGAACAGCGGCACCGGGGCGGGGCGGGCCAAAAGCTGGGAGGTGAACGTCCCGTCGGTGCGCAGCTCGATTTCGGCTTCGTCAAAGTCCAGCCAGCGCCGGGTCATCGGGTACCAGCACTTGTAGGTGGCTTCCTTCGCGCAAAACAGGAGGCGGTCCGCCCACGGGTAGCCGTCGGCCTGCAGCCGCTGCACCATCGCGATCTCGGTTGCGCTGGCGATGGAGTGCAGCACCCCCTCCGGAAGCGGCTCGGCGGGTTCCGCGTCCAAGCCCATGGAGTGCACGTGCCTGGTGGAGGCGGCCACGGCGGCGCGCAGCCCGTCGGTATGCGTGAGCGAGCCGGTGAACCCCTCCGGCCACAGCGGCATGCCCCGCTCCCCCCGCAGGATGGCGCCGGCCGATTCCACGCCGAGTTCGCGCAGCGCCTGGTGGGCGCACCAGCGGGCGTCGCCGAACTCGCCTTTGCGCAGGTCAACGGCGGCGCTGACCTCGTTTCGCTCGTCGGGGTGCAGGTGCTCGTAGCGGGTCAGGTCCACGGCGTCGGAAGCGTCGTCGGTCAGGTAGAACACGCAGCGTGCCTCGGCGGGGAACAGCGCAACGTCTTGCATCACTGCTCAACCTCCATGACCGGGTACGGGAACGGCTGCGCGGACGGGTGACGCTCCCATTCGCGCGGATAGCCGAGAGACGCTTCGATGTGCTCGATTCCGTCGACAGTTGTCACCCCCGGCATGTGCAGGTGACCGTACACGACCGCTTGCGCGTTGTAGCGCTGGGCCCAGGTTCGCGTGTGCCGGGTGCCGCACCACAGGGCGATGTCGGACCACTGCATGCGCTGCACCGGTTCCTGCACCAAGGGCCAGTGGTTGATCAGGATCGTCGGGCCATTGATGCGGGACAGCCGTTTGGTGGTGTAGGCCAGGCGGTCCCAGCACCAGGCGCGGATGTCCACAAAGGGGGCGATGGCGACCTCGTCGGTCATCACCACGTTGTTCTCGTGGGCCGCGGCGAGGGCCTCCTCCACGGTCAGGTCGCGGGCGCGGAACGAGTAGTCGTAGAGGGTGAACAGCGGGCAGATGGTCACTCCGCCGAAGACCGGGTAGCGGTCCTCCGGGGTGATCACGCCGATCGAACGCATGGCCTGCACCAGCATCGTGTACTTCTCGCGCCCGCGGTGCCTGTCCGCGGAACGGCAGAACAGCTCGTGGTTGCCGGGCACCCACACCACCGTGTCGAAGCGGTTGGCAAGATCTTCCATCACCTGGACGATCAGCTCCGGGCGCTCGGCTACGTCACCCGCGACAATGAGCCAGTCCGACGGGTCGGCCGGCTGGATGGCATCGATTTTCGGGCCGTTGCGCTTCACCGCCGCGTGCAGGTCGCTGACGGCCCAGAGCGTGGTGGTCATTCCTCATTCTTACCATCCACGCCAGACACGGCCCACCGCATTGAGCGGAATCTCCACGCCACGCCAATCAACCGCGCCACAACCTGGCCCAGCTGCCCGACCCAGATGCCGGTAAGCCCCCAGCCGAACGCCCCGGAGGCCAGGATGATCGGCAGCGCCACCCCCAACAGCGAAAACAGTGTGAGGTTGCGCAGAAACGCTGCGTCGGCGGCGCCGAGCAGCACGCCATCGAGGGCGAAGACCGCCCCGCCCACCAGGATCATCCCGATGAGCAGGAACCAGGGAACCCGCAGCGTATCGACGACATCCGGGTCCGACGTGAAGATGCTCTGAATCGGCACAGCGAACACCGCGAACACGGCGGACAGCGCCACCGCGAAGATCATGGAGTACTTCAGCGCCTGCACCCCCACGGCGCGGGCCTGCTGCGCTCCCCCGCGGCCCAGCGCGGAGCCGGTGAGTGTTTGCGCCGCAATCGCCAGCGAATCCAGCACGAGCGTGAGGAAATTCCACAGCTGCAGCATGAGCTGGTGCGCCGCCAGCGCCACCACCCCGATCCGGCCTGCCACCGACGCGGCCGCGAGGAGCGAGACCTGGAACGACAGCGAGCGCAAAATCAGGTCCCGGCCCAGCACGAGCTGGCGTTTGATCACGCCCCAGCGCGGCGCCCAGCTGCCGCCGTACCTGCCGTTCTCGCGCACCAGCACGGCCACGAACAGCGTTGCGGTGATCCCCATGCCGATCACGTTGGAGACCGCCGAGCCGATAAGCCCGTAGCGCCCCACCAGGATCGGCAGCAGGATCGCGCCGGGTATCAACCCGCACAGCGTCAGATAAAACGGCAGTTTCGTGTTTTGCACGCCGCGCATCCAGCCGTTGCCGGCCATGATCATCAGTGTCATCGGCACCGCAAAAACGGCCACGCGCATCCACTGGGCCGCCCGCAGACTCGTGTCGTAATCGCTGGCGAGCGCTTGGGCGAGAGGCTGCGCGAACAGCCCCACAATGAGCGCCAGCAGCGTGCCGACGCCCAAGGCCACCCACGTGGCCTGCACCCCCTCTGCGACAGCCTTGTCTCGCCGGCCGGCGCCGAAGAAGCGCGAGCTGCGCGCCGTGGTGCCGTAGGACAAAAACGTCAGCTGGGTGGTCACCGTGGACTGGATCGCAGCCCCCGCCGCGAGCGCGGCGAGCTCGGCGGTGCCGAGCCGGCCCACCACCGCGGTATCCAGAAGCAGGTACAGCGGGTTAGCTGCCAAGACGCCGAGCGCGGGCAGGGCGAGCATGAGGATCTCGCGGCCCATTGAACGTTGTGTTGCTGGTTGCGAGTTAGTCATCGGGCTCCGGGAACGCGTCGAGAAGCTGGCGAATGACCTCTTTGCGGGTGCCGGTGGCGGAGTAGCCGGCGGCAGCCCAGTGGCCGCCGCCGCCCAGCTGTTGCGCGACGGCGGAGACATCCACCACCACCGAGCGCAGCGACATCGCCCAGTACTTCGGCGCCTGCTCCTTGAGAACAACGCCGACATCGGTGCCTTCCAGCGAGCGGGAGTAGTCGATGATCGACTCCACCGCCGTCTGGCTCATGCGCGAGTGGATGCCGACGGGAATCGTCAGCACCGCCACGGACAGACCCTTCGTGGGCACGATCTGGGTCTTGGCCAGCACCTCGCCCATCAGCTGCAAGTCCACAGGGCCCATCGTGTCCATCAGGTCGAGGGCAATCTGGCGGGTGTTCAGCCCGTACTCCATCAGCTCGGCGGCGAAGACGTGCATGCGGGGCGTGCCCCAGCGGAAGCTGCCCGTGTCCGTGACCAGGCCGGCGTACAGGCAGTAGGCAATGTCTGGGTCCAAGTCCACGCCGAGGCAGCCCAGCAGCTCGCGGACCATCACGGTGGTGGATTCGCTCTCCACAATCAGATTCATCCCGCCGAAGCCGGGGTTGGTGTTGTGGTGGTCGATCACGATGACCCGCGAGGGGTCCTCCAAAATCGCCGGCATGAGTGAGCCGGTGCGGTCGGCAGAGGCGCAGTCCACGGTGACCACGAGCCCGTCGTCAGGCAGCGGTGCCCCATAGAGGATGCGGTCCACGCCCGGGATGGTGCGCATGTTCGCCGAGTGCGGCAGAGGCTGGCCGATGTAGACCTGCACGTCCTTGCCCAGCTTCTCCAGCCCGAACGCCAGCGCGCACGCGGAGCCGATCGCGTCCGCGTCCGGCTTGATATGCGCGACCACCGAGATCTTCTCGGCTGCGCGCACACGGGAGGCGGCGGCCTCAAACTGCGCCGCCGCCTCCGGAATGTATACCGGTGCCTGCTTAGACATCGTCACCTGTGCGCTTGTAGGGGTCGCTCTCACCCGCCGGCTTCGCGTTCGCGCGCAGCTTCGCCAGCTCCTCGTCGCGGGCGCGGGCGCGGTTGAGCAGCTCCTCCATGTGCGCGGAAGACTCCGGGACGGTGTCGCGCTCAAAGGCGATCGTCGGGGTGAAGCGCACGCTGAGCTGGTCGCCCACGATCTTGCGGATCTGACCGCGGGCGCGGTGCAGCGCCTCTGCTGCCTGGTCGTAGTCGGGCTCGTCGTTGATGTCGCGTCCGCGCACGGTGTAGTACACGGTTGCGTCGTGCAGGTCGCCGGTGACGCGGGTGTCGGTGACGGTGACCAGCTCCAAGCGGGGATCTTTCACCTCTCGCTCGATGGCGGAAGCGACGATCGTCTGAATTTGCTTTGCCAGGCGCTGCGCGCGTGGGTTGTCAGCCATGCTCAACTCCTTTGTCCGAAACTTTCAATAGTGTAACCCCCGCCCTGCGCGGGTTCGCGCGGAGCGGGGGTTGGCGTCGTAAAGCAATTGCTTTTGCGACGGTTGTCACGCGGCAGTGCTAGTCGCGCGGCACCTCGACCATCTCGTAGGTCTGGATGATGTCGCCCACCTGGATGTCCGGGTAGGACAGCACCATGCCGCACTCGTAGCCCTTCGCCACCTCGTTGGCGTCGTCCTTCTCGCGGCGCAGCGACTCGATGGTCGCGTCCGGGGTGATGACGTTGCCGTCGCGGACCAGGCGCAGCTTCGCGCCGCGCTTGACCTTGCCCTCGGTGACCATGCAGCCGGCGATGAGGCCGACGGAGGAGGCCTTGAAGATCTGGCGGATCTCCGCCTCGCCCAGATCGCGCTCCTCGTAGATGGGCTTGAGCATGCCCTTGAGCGCGTTCTCCACGTCCTCGATGGCCTGGTAGATCACCGAGTAGTAGCGGATCTCCACGCCCTCGGCGTTGGCTTCCTCGGTGGCCTTGCCGTCGGCGCGGACGTTGAAGCCGATGATGACAGCGTCCGACGCCGCCGCGAGGGAGACGTTGGTCTGGGTCACGGCGCCGACGCCGCGGTCGATGATGTTGACCTCGACCTCGTCGTCGATCTCGATCTTGAGCAGCGCCTCTTCCAGGGCCTCCACCGAACCGGCGTTGTCGCCCTTGAGGATGAGGTTGAGCTGGCTCGTCTCCTTGAGCGCCTGATCCAGGTTCTCCAGGGAGACGCGCTTCTTGCTGCGCGCCTGGATCGCCGCACGGTGGCGGGCGTCGCGCTGCGCCGCAATCTGGCGCGCCACGCGGTCGTCGTCCACCACGAGCAAGTTGTCGCCCGGGCCCGGGACACCGTTGAGGCCCTGGACCTGCACCGGGCGGGACGGGCCCGCCTCTTCGACGTCGTTGCCCCACTCGTCGACCATGCGGCGCACGCGGCCGAAGTTGCCGCCGACGACGATGGAGTCGCCGACGCGCAGCGTGCCGCGCTGCACGATGACGGTGGACACCGGGCCGCGCCCGCGGTCCAGGTGGGACTCGATGGCCACACCCTGGGCGTCCATGTCCGGGTTCGCCGTCAACTCCAGCGCCGCGTCGGCGGTGAGCAGGACGGCCTCCAGCAGGTCGTCGATGCCGGTGCCCTGCTTCGCGGAGATGTCGATGAACATGGTGTCGCCGCCGTACTCCTCCGGCACGAGGCCGTACTCGGTGAGCTGGCCGCGGATCTTGTCCGGCTGCGCCTCCGGCTTATCCACCTTGTTCACGGCAACCACGATCGGCAGGTCCGCCGCCTTGGCGTGGTTGATCGCCTCGACGGTCTGCGGCATCACGCCGTCATCCGCCGCCACGACCAGGATGGCCAGGTCGGTGGACTTCGCACCGCGGGCACGCATGGCGGTGAACGCCTCGTGGCCCGGGGTGTCCAGGAACGTGATCTTGCGCGGCTGGTCCTCGAGGGTGACCTCGGTCTGGTACGCGCCGATGCCCTGGGTAATACCGCCGGCCTCGCCGCGGCCCACATTGGCGTTGCGGATCGAGTCCAAAAGACGGGTCTTACCGTGGTCGACGTGGCCCATGACAGAGACCACTGGCGGGCGCTGCTCGAGCGCTTCCTCGCCGCCTTCGTCCTCGCCGAACTGCAGGTCGAAGGACTCGAGCAGCTCGCGGTCCTCGTCCTCCGGCGAGACGATCTGCACCTCGTAGTTGATCTCGGCGCCGAGCAGCTGCAGCGTGTCCTCGGACACGGACTGCGTCGCCGTCACCATCTCACCGAGGTTAAACAGCGCCTGCACGAGCGAGGACGCGTCGGTGTTGATCTTCTCCGCCAAGTCCGACAGGGTCGCGCCCTGACGCAGGCGGACGGTCTTGCCGCCGCCGTCAGGCAGACGAACGCCACCGATGACGTTCGGCTTGTGCATCTCCTCGTACTCGGCCCTCTTCTGGCCCTTGGACTTGCGGCGCTTGCCCGGTGCACCACCGGGACGGCCAAATGCACCAGCGGTGCCGCCGCGGCGTCCGCCGCGACCGCGGAAACCGCCGCCGCCCGGTCCGCCGAAGCGGGGACCGCCCGGTCCGCCACCACGGCCACGGCCACCGCCGCCACCACGGCCGCGACCGCCTGGAGCGGCCGCCTTGGACGGCATCTGTGTCGGGGACGGACCTGCCGGCATGTCAGCCGGGGACGGACGGGAGCCGCCGCCCTGACGAGCGCCGCCAGGACGCGGACCACCCTGGCCGGGACGGCCGCCACCCGAACGCCCGCCACCCGGACGCGGCGGACGCTGGCCGCCGCCGGTGTTGGAAGAGAACGGGTTGTTTGCCACACGCGGACGGCCCGGCTTCGGCACCGGACGCGGCATCGCGCCCGGCGTCGGAGCGCCGCCCTTCGCTGCCGGCTTCGGCGCGCCCGGCTTCGCGGCACCGGGCTTGGCGGCACCAGGCTTCGCGGCACCGGGCTTGGCGGCACCAGGCTTGGCGGCGCCCGGCTTCGGTGCACCGGGTTTTGCTGCGCCCGGCTTCGGCGCACCGGGCTTTGCTGCGCCCGGCTTCGGTGCCGGCTCGCCGCCCGCTGGCTTCGCTGCGCCCGGCTTCGGGGCGCCCGGAACCGGCTTCGCCGTAGCCGGCTTGCTCTCCGCCGGCTTGGCTGACTTCTCGCCCGCCGGCTTCGGGGAGGCAGGCTTCGGCGCCGCAGCCTTCGCGCGATTCTGGCCCGGCTTCTTCAGCGGCGGCTTCTTCGGCGCAGCCTCGGCCTTCTTGTCGTCGGCAGCGTCGTCGCCGCCGGCCTGCTTGGCGTAGTGCGCCTTCATCTTCTTCACGACGGGCGGCTCGATGGTCGACGACGCCGTCTTCACAAACTCGCCCTGCTCCTTGAGCGTGGCGAGCAGTTCCTTACTTGTTACGCCGAGCTGTTTGGCCAACTCGTGAACGCGTAGCTTTCCGGACACGTATCTCCTCTTCGTTGTTGCTAGGAGCAGTGCCCTTCCGGCTACCTGCCCCTAGACGTGGTCAGTGACATTCATCGCTGATGCTGCTTCATGGTTGCGTACTCATCAGTGTTCAGTCTTTCCTTTTTCGTCTGGGTCTTTTACTTCGTCGCTGTTGCTTTGCGACGACGCAAGGTACGTACGTACATGACCTAGGTCCACCGCAGTGGACAGACGGAGCGCCCGCCCGAAGGCACGGCGTTGTTCCGCCAGCTCGACCGCGTCCATGGAGGGCGTGATCCACGCTCCCCGGCCAGGAAGTTTCCTGCCCGGGTCTGCGAGCACCCGCCCTGGCACGTCCGGATCGGCGACGACCCGCAGCAGCTGGGTATCCGGCTGCGCGGTGCGGGTGGCGATGCAGGTTCGGGTGCGGATCGGCTGCTTGCGGGCAACACCCATCCGCGTCCCTTCCTTTCTCGCGTTTATCGTCGCCGCACCTGAACGTGCGGACACAAAAGCCGTATAACACTGTACGCCAAAACCCGCTGGATCTATATTTCCAGCGGGTTTCCTGGTTACAGCGGTGTTATTTACTCGGCGGCGTCAGCGTCGGAGCGGATGTCGATCTTCCAGCCCGTCAGACGAGCCGCGAGGCGGGCGTTCTGGCCTTCCTTGCCGATGGCCAGCGACAGCTGGTAGTCCGGCACCGTCACGCGGGCCGCCTGGGCCTCCAGGTCCAGCACCTCCACTGCGACCACCTTCGACGGAGCGAGGGAGTTGCCCACGTACTTCGCAGGATCCTCGTCCCAGTCAATGATGTCGATCTTCTCGCCGCCGAGCTCGGACATGATGTTGGTGACGCGCGCTCCGCGCGGGCCGATGCAGGCACCCTTGGCGTTGACGCCCTTGACGGTGGCGCGCACCGCCACCTTGGAGCGGTGGCCTGCTTCGCGGGCGATGCCGACGATCTCCACGGAGCCGTCCGCGACTTCCGGCACCTCGAGCGCGAACAGGCCGCGCACCAGCTCCGGGTGCGTGCGCGACAGGTTGACCTGCACACGCTTGTCACCCTTGTTCACGCCCACGACGTAGGCCTTGATGCGGTCGCCGTGCTTGAGCTTTTCGCCCGGGATCTTCTCCGCCGGCAGCAGGATGCCGTCCTGCGGGTCTGCCTCGGTGCCCAGCTGGACGATGTTCAGACCGCGGGCCTCCGCCTGCGCGTCGCGCTGCACGATGCCGGAGACCACCTGGCCTTCGAAGCCGGAGTACTCGTCGTAGACACGGCCTGCCTCCGCTTGGCGCAGGCGGCCCTTAATGGCGTCGCGCACAGCGACGGAGCCGATGCGGGAGAAGTTCACCGGGGTGTCGTCATACTCGGAGACGACCTCCCCTTCGGCATCCAGCTCGCTGACGATGACGGCGACGTCGCCGGTTTCAGTGTCGATGTCGACGCGCGCCTTGGACTTGTCATCCCCGTTCGCCCCGGCATCCCCCTCCTTGAACTCGCGGTAGGAAAACAGCAGTGCATTCGCGATGGTCGCCAGCAAATCCTCCATGGCGATCCCCTGCTGTTCCTCGATCGCCTTCAGCGCGTTCAAGTCGATATTCACTTGTGTTCCTTTCCTTCCGCCGCAGCGGCCTCAAGCTCTTCAAACGCCCGATCCGCCAGCTCCGTTTCGGCTGCCGGCGGGGCATTGAATTCAATTTCTACCACTGCGCCCGACAATTCAGAAACTGGCGAAACGCGAACCTCCTCCCCCTTTTTCGTCGCACGCACCAGCGCCACCTGAGTCTCCTCCGCGTCGAGCGGGCCTACGCGCCACTGCTCCCCGCCCACCTTGACCTTGCGTCCGCGGTTGCGGCGGAAGTGCCGCGCCTCGGTCAACGGCAGGTCCACGCCCGGAGTGGTCAGCTCCAGGGTGTAGCCCGCGCCGAAGCTGACCTCACCACGTTCCTCGGCGTCGTCGAAAAGCGTCGAGAGCTCCTTGGACACCTCCTCGAGGTCATCGAGTGTCGGATGCTCGTCCGAATCCAGAGCGATGACCACCTGCGACTTCTTGCCCGCCTTGACCGTGCGGATCTTCTCAATGTCCATGCCGTAGGTGCGCGCAACCGGTTCAACCATGCGCTCGATTACCTCGTTCGTGGGAAAAGCCATGCCGACCAACCTAGCGTGTAACGTGCAGCGCGTGAAGAAACTCCTCCTGCTGCCCGCCGCCGCGCTTTTGCTCACCAGCTGCACCGTGATGGACGTCGTGGGTCCACGCGCGAACGGCGAGATCATGGCGCTGGCCAAGCAGGCCTCCGCCGACTGGGTTTTCGGGGACCCCGCGCGGGAACAGTGGCGCGAGATGCGCCAGAAGCAGAGCGAGGAGCTGAAAGAGGAAGCGCTTCGTTTGTGCGGCCTGGACGCGCAAGGGCAAACGCCCGCCTCGTGCGACGTCAGCTACGGCGACACCGACCTGCCCGCCGAAGGTAATGCGTCTGCGGTGCTCGAGCACACCGTCGCCGCCGCCGACAAGGTGCCGGAAGAGTCCGTGGACCTCATCGTCGCCCAGGCTATCGACGCGCTCACGCTCTCCCCCGTCGACCTCGAGCCTGTCACCGAGACAGTGTCGGACGCCGCGGACACCGAAGCGGCACGCGACATGCTCGCGCGGGAAAACGCCGTCTACTACGGGCTTGGCCTCGCGCTCGCCTACGCCGATGCCGACCTGCGCGAACGCGTCGGCGAGCTGCGCGAGGCATCCCACGAGCGCACCGCGGCACTGACTCGCGTGCTGGATATCGCCGACGGCGAGTCTCTGGTCCCCGCCGCCGGCTACGAGTTCGCCGAGGGCTACAGCGAGCCCGCAAACACAGAAGAGGCCGCCCAGCTGGTCAAAACCATGCAGAGCGACCTGGTCGCGCAGTGGCGCTACGCCGCCGCGCACGCGGAATCGGCGACCTGGCGCGGAGACGCCATCAGGCTGGCCGCCCACGCCCAGCGGGTCTAGCCGAGGCGCTCGGCGACGAGCTCCTGCACCTTTGCCACGATCTCGTCGGCCGGGACCTCCAGTGTCTCGCCGCCGCGGATCCGCAGCTCCACCACGCCGTCGGCGAACGCGCGGCCGAGAATGACGATGAACGGCATGCCCAAAAGCTCGGCGTCCTTGAACTTCACGCCCGGGGAGACCTTTGGTCGGTCGTCGAAAAGCACTTCGAGCCCGGCGTCGGACAGCTCGGCCGCGATGCGGTCGCCCGCCTCGAGGGCGGCGGCGTCCTTGTTCGCCACCGCGACGTGCACCTGGAACGGGGCGATCTCCACCGGCCAGACCAGGCCCTTGTCGTCGTGGCGCTGCTCAGCGATCACCGCGAGCATGCGGGAGATGCCGATGCCGTAGGAGCCCATTGTGGGCACGGCGCGCTTGCCGTTTTCGTCCAGGATCTGCACGTCCATGGCCTCGGTGTACTTGCGGCCGAGCTGGAAGATGTGGCCCAGCTCGATGCCGCGGGCGAGCTCGACGGTGCCGTTGCCGGACGGCGAGGGGTCGCCGGCCTTGATCTCGGCGGCCTCGATGTAGCCGTCGACGGTGAAGTCGCGGCCCGCGACCAGGCCGACCACGTGTTTCTGCGGGGCGTCCGCGCCGGTGATCCAGGCGGTACCGTCCACTACGCGCGGGTCCGCCAGCAGCCGAACGCCGTTGGCCGCAAGCGCGCGGGGGCCGACGTACCCCTTGACCAGAAAGTCGTTCTTGGCAAAGTCCTCGTCGCTGGCCAGCTCGAAGGTGGCTGGCTCGAGCGACGCCTCGAGGCGCTTCTCGTCCAGCTCGCGGTCGCCCGGGATGAGCACGCCGACCAGCTGCGGGCCGACCGGCTTTCCGTCCTCATCTACCTGACGCGGGTCGTCGACCTTGACCATCATGCATTTGAGGGTGTCGGCGGCTTCGGCGGAGCGGCCGTCGATAAGCACGCCAGCCCCCTGCGCCCACTCCACGAGCGCCGCAATCGTCTCGGACGACGGCGTGTCGTGCTCGACCGCTTCCGGCAGCCCCTCAAACGAACGCGGCTCGGGCGCGACCGTGGTCACGGCCTCGACGTTCGCCGCGTAATCGCCCGCGGTGGAGACGACGAAGGTGTCCTCGCCGTTGTCCGAGTACGCCAAAAACTCCTCGGACGCGGAGCCGCCCATCGCGCCGGAGGTGGCCTTGCAGATCTCGTAGCGCAGCCCCACGCGGTCGAAGATGCGCTGGTAGGCCGCGCGGTGCTTGGCGTAGGACTGGTCCAACCCCTCATCCGACATGTCGAAGGAGTAGCTGTCCTTCATCACAAACTCGCGCCCGCGCAGGATGCCGGCGCGCGGACGCGCCTCGTCGCGGTACTTCGTCTGAATCTGGTACAGCGTGACCGGGAAGTCCTTGTAGGAGGAGTACAGATCCTTCACCGCGGTGGTGAACATCTCCTCGTGGGTGGGCCCGAGCAGCATGTCCGCGCCCTTGCGGTCCTTCAGGCGGAACAGGTCGTCGCCGTACTCGGTCCAGCGGTTGGTGGCCTCGTAGGGCTCGCGGGGAAGCAGCGCCGGGAAGAGCAGCTCCTGGCCGCCCATCGCGTCCATCTCTTCGCGGACCACGCCCTCGATTTTGCGCAGCGCGCGCAGACCCAGCGGCAGCCAGGAGTACACGCCCGGCGCGGCGCGGCGCACATAGCCTGCGCGCACCAGCAGCTTGTGGCTGGGCACCTCGGCATCGGCGGGATCTTCGCGCAGCGTGCGCAGGAACAGCGTGGACAGGCGTGTAATCATGGTTTGGAAGTTTACCGCTAGGGTTTTGCGCATGCTGATCGTGCTCCCGCCTTCTGAAACCAAAGCCCCCGGCGGCACCGACGCGTCCATGTCGCTGTCGTTTCCCTCCCTCGACGCCGTACGCACATCGCTTATCGACGTCCTCACGGCCACCGACGTGAACATCCAAATGCGCGAGCTGAAAGTCCCTGCCGGCAAACGCGCGGAGGCCGAGGAGAACCTCGCGTTGCGCACGGCACCGGTGATGCCGGCGATCCAGCGCTACACGGGCGTTCTTTACGACGCCCTCGACGCATCAACCCTGTCTGATGCGGCTTTGGCGCGCCTCGCCGTGGGCTCCGCGCTTTTCGGGGTGGTGCGCGCGGGCGACCTGATCCCCCGCTACCGCGTCTCCGGCGGCTCCAAGGTGGGCGGGAAGACGATGAAGTCGTGGTGGGGCAGGTCGGTCACGGACGTACTTTGTGAGCAGGGATTCGTGGTGGACATGCGCTCCGGCGCCTACCAGCAGCTCGGGCCGGTGCCGGGAGCGCTGACGGTGCGCGTGGAGCAAGCCGACACCGGCAAGGTGGTTAGCCACTTCAACAAGCAGTACAAGGGCGAGCTGGCCCGCGCGCTGGCGCCTCACGACGCCACGTGCGCCGAAGATGTCGCCGACATCGCTTCCGCCGCCGGGTTCGACGTTTCGGTCGACGGCACACTGCTCACAATGCGTGTGTAGGTTGAGCTCCATGCCATCCCAGTACCGTCGCTACGCCCTGGCCGCGCTGATCTACGCCGCCGGGTTCGCCTACATCCTGCTGCGTTGGGACGCGATCCCCGACCCTGTGACGGTGCACATCGGCCCCACCGGCGAGGCGGACGGCTTCGCGCCGAAGACGCTGCTCAGCACAACCCTGGTGATGATCATCGGCATCGCGGTAACGCTGATCCTGCCGCTGTTTCTGCCGCCGAGATCGCTTGCCCGGCACACCGTCGACGTCCCGGCCGACGGCGCGTTGCCGTTTTCGGAGACGGTGGCCCGGCGCGTCGAGAAGCTTTGCGACGCCTCCGCAGACGTCGTTTCCAAAATAATCCTCGCGATGGCCGCACTGCTCGCGGTGATGAACATTGCCATGGTCGTGCCGGACGTGAGTCTGCCGTTCTGGCTGGAGATTGTGCTCTGGATCGGCTTCATCATCTATGTGGTGGTGATCGGCATGCGCGTGACCTCAAAAAAGGACGGGATCGAACCGGACGCGGACGAACAGGCCCGCAACGAGCAGTTGCGCTACCAGGGCGGCATGGGCACATACTCGGCGCCGAGCGACCCGATGCCCGCCGCGGTGCTGCCGTCGAACCCGGGCAAGATCGCGGTGAACACCGCCCACGCGCCGGGCAAGCGCTACTTGCGGCGGGTGGTGGTCGGCATAGCTTTGATCCCCATAGTGTGCGTGGCGCTGTCTTTTGCGGTCTAGCTCGGTCCTGCCCTCGCGCCGGCGAAATTTATCGGTTTATCGGTTTATCGGTCGAGCGGAAATTATCGGTTTATCGGTTGCGCTATGCTGACCAGCATGAACAATCCTTTTCGCCCGACCTTCGGCGCAAGTCCGCTTGTGTGGGCGGGCCGCGCGACCGTGCTGACCGATTTCGAGAGAGCCATTTCGGGTTCGACCGGTAACCCAGACCGGTCGATACTCATCTCCGGGTCAAGGGGTATCGGCAAGACAGTGCTCCTTACCGAGCTCGAAGATATCGCAGCACGCCACGGCTGGATCGTGCTCCGCGCATCCGCACGGGAGAAGATCGCAGAATCGCTCATCCAGTCCGCTATTCCCGAAGCGATCAACCGGCTGTCCCCACCACAACGACGCCAGATCACCGGCGTTTCCGTTGCTGGCATCGGGTCGGTGCGCACGGAGGTGGAGTCGCGTGATCCCGTACCGAGACTGACCACGCAGCTCCGGGAGCTCATCTCCCTTCTCCGCGGCACTGGAGTGCTCATCACCATCGATGAGGTGCAGGACGCCTCACCGGAAGACCTCACACAGGTCGCGGTGGCGTACCAGGATCTGGTTCGTGACGATCTCCCCGTCGCCGTCGCGATGGCCGGCCTGACCCACGGGATCAATACTCTGCTCGATCTGCCCGGCGCGACGTTTCTCCGCCGCGCCCGCCACTACGAACTCGGCCCGCTCACGCTGGAGGACGCAAACGTTGCGCTTACTGAGACGGCCCGCGACGGCGGCAGGACTTTCAACGACGCGCAGCGGGCAGCGGAGTTCAGCAAGGGCTACCCCTACCTCGTGCAGCTGCTCGGCTTCTTGTCTTGGGAGGCCGCGGACGAACTCGGGCTCGACAGCATCGATGCCCACGCGGTTTCAGCGGCGATTCCGCGCGCGCTTGAACGCCTGGGCGTCCAAGTCCTCCAGCCAGCGCTCAGAGATCTCCCACCCCGGCAGATGGAGTACCTGCGGGCGATGGCCAAGATCGAGGACGAGACCGGCTCAACCGAGATCGCCACTTCGGCACTAGCGGAGGCCCTCGGCCGACCAGCCACTTCGCTTTCCGACATTCGTGCTCGCCTGATCGAACGCGACCTGATCACCCCTGCCGGTTGGGGCCTCATCGAGTTCGCCCAGCCGTACTTGGGCCAGTACCTGCTCGACCACGGACGGCCTCAGCGGATCAGCTAAAACGCTTCATCTCCCATCTCACGCAGGTACCGTCAGCCTCATGACCGCCTCCTCCACCATCGACACCGCCCGCGCCCTTATCGCAGACGCCTCGCACATCGAGGTCTTCACCGGCGCCGGCATGAGCGCCGACAGCGGCATCGCCACCTACCGCGACGCTCAGACCGGCCTGTGGGAAAACGTGGACCCGCAGGACATGGCGTCCATCGACGCGTGGCACGACGACCCGGACACCATGTTCGCCTGGTATCTCTGGCGCGCCCACCTCGCGCAGCAGGCGGAGCCGAACGCGGGCCACGTCGCCGTCGCCAAGTCGCAGAAGACAACGGTGACCACGCAAAACATCGACAACCTCCACGAGCGCGCAGGCAGCAAGGAGGTCGTCCATCTGCACGGCTCGCTGTTCGACTTTCGCTGTACGCTTTGCGACGAAAGCTTCGCCCAGCCCATCGATCTCCCCAAAGAACCCGTGGCAGCAATTACTCCCCCGGCTTGCCCAGAATGCGGAGGCCCAGTGCGCCCCGGCGTGGTCTGGTTCGGCGAGGCACTGCCTGAAGCCGAGTGGAAGGAAGCGGAGCGCCGCATGCGCACCGCCGACGCGCTGGTGATCGTGGGCACCTCCGGGGTGGTCTACCCCGCCGCCGGTCTGCCGCTGATGGCCCACGCCCGGGAGATCCCCATCATCGAGGTCACCCCGATGCGCACGGACTTATCGCACCTGGCCGACGTGGTCATCGAGGACACCGCCGCCAAAGCGCTGCCCGCTCTTCTGGGCTAGTAGTGATAGCGGGCCTGCAGTATCACTAGGTCTCCATCCGCAAGCATGTAAACCAATCGGTGTTCTTGAGTTATACGCCTCGACCAAGCACCATCCGCGCCATATTTCAACGGTTCAGGCTTACCAATCCCCTCGAAGGGATCTCGCAACACGTCGCGGAGAAGCTGGTTCACCCGCTTCAGCATCTTCCTATCAGTGGTTTGCCAATAGAGGTAGTCGCTCCACGCATCGGCAGTCCAAACGAGGCGCATTACTCATCCAGATCGAGATCATGCTCAACGAACTTGCCGTTGAGGGCATCCTCATAGGACCGAGTCAACCTGCGCCTGTTCTCCCGCGATTTAAACAGGTAAGCGGTCTCTACCCATGACTCATAATCTTCTGCTGCCATGAGCACGGCATTGCCATTGCGCGACACAATTTCAACCGCGTCGCGGTCGTTGTTCACACGCTCGATGAGCGGATATAAGGTCCGGCGAGCTTCCGATGCACTGATGGACATTTGCCCCTCCTTTATGTGGTACCACAAAACGGTACCACATTTACGAGCTGGCGCGGAGCACCGTGAAGGTCCTATCGCGCGCGACCTGCTCCACGGACGCGAAGCGACGCTCCACCTCGCCGCGGTAGCGCAAGTGCGAGTTGTGCACCAGGTACAGCGCCCCGCCGGGGGCGAGCAAACGCACGGAGGCGTCGAGGAGGTGCTGAACTAACGTGGCGTCGACGGTGGTGCCGTCGTGGAACGGCGGGTTCAGCGCGATTGTGTCGAAGGACGCGTCCGGCAATCGGGAGCCGGCGTCATCCCACGTCGCCTCCAGCCCGATGGCGCGGGCGGAGAGCACCGCATCGGCGTCCGCGTCCGTGGCGACGCCGCCCAAGCCCCGGGTGACGGAGCCGTTGCCGCAGCCCAGGTCGAGAAGCCGGCCGGGCTCGGCGGGCAGGCAGGAGCGAAGCAGCTCCCCGCCCCGGTCCGGTTTTGCGCCGGAGAAAACTCCGCCGACGGCGACGAGGCCGTCGTAAAGCAATGGCTCATACGACACCTCGCGGGGGCCGGAGGCGACCAGGCAGCGAAACTTGCCGCGGCCGAGCGAGGCGGCAACTTCTTCGAACGACTCCCCCAACGTCGCGTTCATGCTGCGTGCGAGGTGTTTGTTGTTCGCGCCGAGCACGAGGCGCACTTCGTCGAAGCCTGCGCCCGCGATAGAACGCGCCAGGTAATCCAGCCGCGCCAGGGACTTCGGCATCTCTCCGACCGCAACGGCAGCCCCGGTCGCGCCGGCGAGGTACTCGTCCAGGCGCACGTCCCCGGCCACCTCGGCGCCGAGCGACCGGGCCTGCTGGCTGCGCGTGTAGTCCGAGTCGCAGAACAACACGGGCGCGCCCGTCGCGACCGCCGCGCGGGTCAGGTCCAGGGTCGGGTCGTGGCAGATGAGCACTGTCCTTTGACCACCGTCAGCCGCGCCGAAGGCGACATCCCAGATCAAGCTATCCAGCGTGCGCAAGGCCCGCGACCTCCCCCACCACGTACACGGCGGGCGCGGCGACGCCTTCGGCCTCCATCACGTCGGCAAGGGTCGCTGCGGTGGCAAAGTACACGCGCTGCGCGTCCGTCTCGCCCTCCTGGATCACGGCGGCGGGCGTGTCCCCGGACAACCCGGCCTCCACCAGCGCCGCCGTGATCGCGCGCACGTTGCGCACGCCCATCACCACCACGATCGTGCCACCGACGCGAGCGAGGGCACCCCAGTCCACCAGCGACTTCTCGTGGCCGGGCGGCAGGTGCCCGGAGACCACCGTGAACGCGTGCGTCACCCCGCGCTGCGTCACCGGCACCGAAGCGGCGGCCGGCACGGACACCGCCGAGGTCACGCCCGGCACCACCGAGCACTCCAGCCCGGCGGCCGCGCACGCCTGCAGCTCCTCGAAGCCGCGGCCGAACACGTACGGGTCGCCGCCTTTGAGCCGAACCACGTGCTTGCCGGCGCGTCCAAACTCCACGAGCATCTCGTTGATCCGCTCCTGCGCCACCTGCCTCGCGTACGGCAGCTTCGCCACGTCCACGACCTCTTTGCCGGTCAGGTCCAAAAAGCCCTCCAGCTCAGCGGAGGGGCCGAGGTGGTCGGCGAGGATGACGTCGGCAGCCTCGAGCGCGCGCAGTCCGCGGATGGTCAGCAGGTCCCACGCGCCTGGGCCACCGCCTACGAGTGTGATGTGGCCGGTAGTCATAGCCAATCAGTTTAGGGTGGAGCTATGAATCAACCCCAGCTCGCCCACACGCTCGCAGAGGCTCTGCCGGAGCTCGCTCACGAAGAGCCCGGCACGCAGTTTGAGAACCCGCAGCTTGTCGCGCTCAACGAGCCGCTTGCAAAGGAGCTCGGACTCGATGTCGCGTGGCTCAAGTCTGACGATGGCCTCAAGTTCCTCTCCGGCGGATCCGGCGGCCACGCCATGGCGTACGCGGCGCACCAGTTCGGCCAGTTCGTGCCATTGCTTGGCGACGGCCGCGCCCTGCTGCTCGGCGACACCGCCGGATATGAGATCCAGCTCAAGGGCTCGGGCTTGACCGCGTTTTCGCGCCCGGGCACGGACGGGGTGGGCGCGATCGGGCCGATGCTGCGCGAGCACCTCGTTTCCACGTTCATGCACGCGGTCGGCGTGCCCACCACCCGGTCGCTGGCGGTGCTGTCCACCGGCGGCACCGTGATCCGTCAAAACGGCGCGGTGCCCGGCGGGATCGTGGTGCGCGTGGCCAAGAGCCACCTGCGCGTGGGCACGGTGCAGTATGCGGCGACGCAGTCGGAGGAGCTGACGCAGAAGGTCGTCGCCGCCGCCGGCTTCGCCGATGCCGAGGAGATGCTGCGCACCGTCACCCGCCGCCAGTTCGACCTGGTGGCGCACTGGATGCGCCTGGGTTTCGTCCATGGGGTGATGAACACCGACAACGTGGCGCTGTCCGGCGAGACCATCGATTACGGCCCGTGCGCGTTCACCGAGCGTTTCGACGGTACAGTGAGCTTCTCCTCCATCGACCGGCAGGGCCGCTACGCCTTTGGCAACCAGCCCAACATCATCGCCTGGAACATGGCGCGGCTGGCGGAGGCGCTCTACCCGCTGCTCGGCGCGGAGAAGGTCGACGCGTACGTCAAAACGGTCCAACCAACCTGGGACGAGGCGTGGGCGACGTGGATCGGTGGCGAGCACGACGGGCTCAACGCGGCCGCCGACATCACCACCTACAACCGCGAGCACGGCATACACGGAAACGAGGGTCCCGTCTTCGTCCCCCGCAACCAGATGCTGCAGGAGGCTATCGACGCTGCCGAGCTCCGCGGCGACTACACCGCGTACAACGAGCTGCTCGCCGCGGTGAGCGACCCGTACAACGAAAAGGCCGGGCCCGAATGGATGGCCCGGCCTGAGGGGCAGCTGCCCTACGTCACCTTCTGTGGGACGTAGGAAGCACTGTCCCTGTAGTGCGACGTGGTCGCGCTACAGCGTGTTTTCGCCCGTGTCCAGCTTGAGCGTCTTCTGCGTCCACGCCCACTGCTCGTCGTAGGCGTCCTTGTCGCGCTTGAGGGACTTGCCGTAGGTGGGGAACATTTCGTGCAGCTTGTCGGCCCAGTCGATCATGTGCTCGCCGAAGCAGCGCTCCAGCAGCTCGATCATGGCGGCCGGGGTGATGGATGCACCCGGGGATGCGCCGAGCACGCCGGCGATGGTGCCGTTCTGGTCGTTGACCAGGGCGGTGCCGAACTCGAGGGTGCCGAAGCGTGGAGCGGCGGCCGGCTTGATCACCTGCACGCGCTGGCCGGCGACCACGACCTCCCAGTCCTTGCCGTCTGCTGCCGGGTAGTACTCGTGCAGCATGTCCACCTTGCCGTCGAAGTCGCGGAAGACTTCCTGCACCAGGTACTTCACCAGTGCGAGGTTGGTCGCGCCGACGCCCAGGTAGGACGGGATGTTGTCCGGGCGGATGGACTTGAACAGGTCCAGGTAGGAGCCTTCCTTGAGGAACTTCGGGCTCCAGCCGCCGTAGGGGCCGAATAGGAGGGATTCCTTGCCGTCCACGACGCGCAGGTCCAGGTGCGGCACGGACATCGGCGGGGCGCCGACCTTGGCCTTGCCGTAGACCTTGGCCTTGTGCTGCTGCACCAGTTCCTGGTTGTCGGTCTTGAGCCACATGCCGGAGATCGGGAAGCCGGCGTAGCCGTGGACCTCGGGCACGCCTGCCTTGCGCAGCAGGTCGAGGGCGTAGCCGCCGGCGCCGACGAAGACGAAGCGGGCGCGCACGACCTGCTTGTCGCCGGTGTGGACGTTCTTGACGGTGACCTTCCAGAAGTTGCCTTCGCGCTTGATGTTGGTTACTTCGCGGCCGTAGCGGATCTCGGTGCCGTTGTTCTTAGCGGCGTCGAGGAACTGTTGGGTCAGGGAGCCGTAGTTGATGTCAGTGCCGACGTTGGTCCAGGAGATGGCCACCGGCTCTGCGTCGAAGTCGCGGCCCTGGGACATCAGCGGCAGCTTCTCAGCGAAGGTGTCGCGGTCGTCCGCGAACTGCATGTTGGGGAACATGTGGTTTGCGGAGAGCTTGTCGTAGCGCTTGCGCAGGTAGTTGATCTGGTCTTCGCCCTGGGCGAAGGACACGTGCGGCACGGGGTTGATGAAGGCGCGCGGGTCGGTCAGCACACCGTTTTCCACCTGGTAGGACCAGAACTGGCGCGACAGCTGGAACTTCTCGTTGATGTTCATCGCTTTGGAGACATCAATGCGGCCCTTCTTCTCGGGCGTGTAGTTCAGCTCGCACAGGGCGGAGTGGCCGGTGCCGGCGTTGTTGAAGGGGTAGGAGGACTCCTCGGCAGGCCCGTCAAGCCGCTCGAAGATCATCTGGGACCACTCGGGTTCCAGTTCGTGCAGCATCGAGCTCAGCGTGGCGCTCATGATGCCGGCGCCGACGTGCAGGATGTCCACCTCGTCCGCGTACTTCTTACCACCGTTGTCAGACATGCGTAGTCATCCTTTGATGTTTATCGACTTTTGGGAGTGGTGACTATATTACGTCCCCTTCATCGCCAAGGTGCAAAGGCTTGTCGACGACCACAGGTCCGAACCGTCCGCAGAAAAGTATCATCGGCCGCATGAATGAGCTTGATTGGCAGCCCGACCCGCTGGGCGACGGATTCGAGCAGGTGGCGCTTCCCCAAGGCAAGGACCCGGACAGCAGAACTCGCGTGGATGCGGTGCTGGTGAGGGACGTGCGGGCGTCGAGAAGCACAAAGCCCGAAAAACCTGCCGTGCTGTGGGTGCATGGCATGTCCGACTACTTCTTCCAAGCCCACGTTGCCGACGAGTTCACGCGGCACGGCTACCCGTTTTACGCGCTGGACCTGCGGCGTTGTGGGCGCGCGCTGAAGAAGGGGCAGCGCGCGCACTTCACGCTGTCGATGAGCCGGTACTTCCCCGAGCTCACCCAGGCGCTGGATATTCTCGCCGCGGAACACGGTTCGGTGGTGGTGCTGGCGCATTCCACCGGCGGGCTGATCGTGCCGCTGTGGGCGGACCACCTGCGCCGCGAGAAGCCCGCGGAGCATGACAAGCTCGCCGGGGTGGTCCTCAACAGCCCGTGGCTGGACATGCAGTTTCCGAAGTGGCAGGTGGCAGCGCTCAAGCCGCTGCTGAACTTCTTCGGCACGATCTTCCCGTCGCTGCCGCTGTTGCAGCGCGGGGAGGGCACCTACGGCAAGTCAATCCACCGGGACTTCCACGGCGAGTGGGAGTTCAACACTGAGTGGAAGCCTATCGACGGGCACCGCAAGTACCTGGGCTGGATCCGAGCGGTGATGCAGGGGCAGGAACAGATCCACGCCGGAAACGTTGACGCTGGTGTGCCGACGTTGACGCTGTGCTCGTCGCATTCGTACCTCGGCGAGGAGTACTCCCCCGCCGCCGACACCGCCGACACGGTGCTGGACGTCGACCAGATCCAGCGCTGGGCGCCGACACTGTCCGACGAGACAGAAGTGCAGGTCATCGACGGTGCACGCCACGACGTGTTCCTGTCCGAGCGCCACGCCCGCGAGGCCGCATTCAAGGCTGTTTTCCAGTGGTTAGACGGCCGACATTTCGCCCAGTAACGTCGATACGCAAAACAGACATATATATAGAGGAGAAGACCATGCCCGCTCACGGAAGCGATTTGCAGGACGCCACACGCTACGACCTGATCATTGTGGGAACGGGTTCGGGCAACTCCATCCTCACTCCGGACTTCGACGACAAGAACGTCGCGATCGTGGAGAAAGGCTCGTTCGGGGGCACGTGCTTAAACGTCGGCTGCATCCCCACCAAGATGTACGTGCTTGCCGCGGAGCAGGCGTACGCGGCGCGCGAGGCCGGAAAGCTCGGCATCGATCTTGAGTACAAGGGGGCGGACTGGCCCGGGATCGTCGAGCGCGTCTTTGACAACCGCATCGACTTGATCGCCAAAGGCGGCGAGGACTACCGCCGCAACGGCTGCCCCAACGTCACCGTCTACGACGCGGAGGCGTCCTTCGTCGGCCCGAAGACGCTGAAGACCGGCCGCGGCGGGACCGAAGAGCTCATCACCGCCGACACGATCATCCTCGCCGCCGGCGCCCGCCCGTTCATTCCGGAGTGGGCGCACGACGTCACCTTCCACACCAACGAAGACATCATGCGCCTTGAGCGCCAGCCGAAGTCGCTGACCATCGTCGGCGGAGGCTTCATCGCCATGGAGTTCGCGCACGTCTTTGACGCCCTGGGCACCGAGGTGACCATCATCAGCCGCTCGCAGCTGCTGCGCCATCTGGACCCGGACCTCGCGGAGCCATTCAACAAGCTCGCCGCCGAGCGCTACACCGTCCACATGGGCCACACGGTCACTTCCGCCACCGAGGACGGCGAGGGTGCCACACTCACGCTTGACGACGGCACCACGGTCAGCTCCGAAGCCCTCCTCATCGCCACGGGCCGCATCCCCAACAGCGACACACTCGATGTCGCCGCCGCTGGGATCGAAACGCACGATGACGGCCGCGTCGCCGTCGACGAGTTCGGGCGCACCTCCGTGGACGGTGTGTGGTCGCTCGGCGACCTGTCTTCCCCGTACCAACTCAAGCACGTGGCAAATGCGGAGCAGCGCGCCGTGACGCACAACGTGCTTCACACCTGGGCGGGCGACGACGACTCCGCGATGGTGCCGATGCCGCACGATCATGTCCCATCGGCGATCTTCACCCACCCGCAGATCGCCACGGTGGGCCTGACCGAACAGGAAGCTGTGGACGCCGGCTTCGACGTCACCGCGAAGGTGCAGAACTACGGCGACGTGGCCTACGGCTGGGGTCTGGAGGACTCCACCGGTGTGGTGAAGCTGGTGGCGGACCGCGAATCCGGCCAGCTGTTGGGCGCGCACTACATGGGCCCGCAGGCCTCCACGCTGATCCAACAAATGATTACCGTGCTCGCATACGGGCTGGACCTGAGGGACTTCCCGCGGTCGCAGTACTGGATCCACCCGTCCCTGGCAGAGGTGACCGAAAACGCGATCCTCGGCCTCGACCTGACGTTCAAAGAAGTCTAAACCTCTACTTCACCCCCTCTTTCGGGGGACCGCGTAAAAAGGCACGACCTTTTCGGCACAAGTGCCGAAAAGAGCACGTGAGAGATATTTGGTTTAGCCCAATTTTTTCAGCGAATGCCAAGCTTTCCAACCTTTGGTTGAACTTTTGAAAAATTTTAAGCGTCAACTTGCATACGGCTGGAAGTGTTCGGCTATTGTCAGTGCAGACACCGGGACCGAGCCCACCGGGCTTGCTATCGGTCCTAGGAGCTCAATGCCCCTGGGATTCTTTGAATTCCACCCGGACGTCGTGCAAGAACTATCAGAGAAGGATTTCGTTTCATGCGTAATTTCCGTAAGGCAGCCCTCGCCGGCGCAACCGCCGTCGCTGTGGCATTCGGCTCCACCGCAGTCGCAACCGCAGCAACCGAAGGCACTGAAGCACCGGCAACTCCGGTCGCCAATGAGTCCGTCAACCCGGACAACGGCAAGGGCGACAAGACCGCCGGCGATTCCAGCCTGTCCTCCAAGGCCGGCAACAAGCTCGAGGGTGACAAGACCGCTTACGGCCCGGCCCTGTTCGGCTCCACCAAGGGCGAGGGCGCAGGCGAGGCCGAGACCTACAACCAGCAGCCGGTTTGGGCGAAGGTCTTCCAGGCCCTCTCCATCTTCACCGCTGTGTCCGCTCTTGTTGGCCTGATCGTTGGCCCGGCGTACAACTTCGTCGTTCACGGCCCGTTCCACGTCTAATTGCGGTTTTCCGCGACCAAATCCCCCATCACACCTGAAAGAAGGATTGCAATGCGTAACTTCCGCAACGCTGCTGTCGCAACCGCGACCGCAATCACCCTCGCCGCTACCGGCACCTCCATCGCACTGGCAGAGACCACTGAGAATGCAGACGCTTCCGACCGCGTGGTAACCCACACCGGCAACCAGTCTTCCGTCGCATTCCAGGGCACCAAGCAGGAAGGCGACAAGTCCTTCGGCGAGGTCATCTCCGACGGCACCAAGGGTGTCTTCAGCGGCGCTGGCTCTTCCCACTACGTCACCAAGGAAGACGCAAACACTCGCTTCGACATCCGCGACGCTGCGGGCAAGGAGACCAACGTCGAGAACATGCCGCAGTGGGCACGTCTCTGGGTTGACGGCACCATCGTCGCTGGCATCGGTGCCCTCGTCGGCCTGGTGATCGCTGGCGTCAACTACGCTTCCTACAACGGCTGGATCCAGCTGCCGAACTTCAACTTCTAAGTTGAACTTCGCCGCTAGGGCGTAAGCAAGACCCGCTGCATCCGTGCAGCGGGTTTTCTTGTACCTTCTTCAAGATGAAAGCCCGGCGGAACAGTGCAAGCTGTCCCGCCGGGCTTTAATTGGTTCTGGCCTACTCCCCCAGCATGTGCTGCCCGGCGGCAACATCCGCGTCCGGGATGGTGAGGATCTCGTTGCCGTCGTCGGTGATCACGAGGGTGTGCTCGAACTGGGCGGTGTACTCGCCGTCGACGTTCTGCACTGTCCAGCCGTCGTCCCACACGCGGTACGGCAGCTCGCCGAGGTTGATCATCGGCTCGATGGTCAACGTCATGCCGGGCTCGAGAACGTCCGTGTAGGCGTCGGAGTCGTAGTGCAGCACCACAAGCCCGTTGTGGAAGGTGGTGCCCACGCCGTGGCCGGTGAAGTCAGTGACCACGTTGTAGCCGAAGCGCTTGGCGTAGGACTCGATCACGCGCCCGATCACGTTGATCTGGCGGCCCGGTTTCGCTGCCTTAATGCCGCGCATCATCGCCTGGTAGGTGCGGTCCACCAAGTCTTTGTGCTCCTGGGCTACCTCACCGGCGAAGAAGGTGGCGTTGGTGTCGCCGTGCACGCCGTTCTTGTAGGCGGTGACGTCGATGTTGACGATGTCGCCCTCCTGGATCACCGTGGTGTCCGGGATGCCATGGCAGACAATTTCGTTCAGGGAGATACAGGAGGACTTCGGGTACCCGCGGTAGCCCAGCGTCGACGGGTAGGCGCCGTGCTCCACCAGGTAGTCGTGGACGATACCGTCGATCTCGTCGGTGGTCTTGCCCGGGGCCACTGCGGCACCGGCAAGCGCCAGCGCGTTCGCCGCGATCTTGGAGGCTTCGCGCATCGCCTCGATGGTCTCGCGGGTCTGGACGATCGGCTCGCCGACGTTCTCCTGGACCTCGTCCTTCCACGCGTACTCGGGGCGCTCAATGGACTTTGGCACCTTGCGCTCTGGGGTGGGTTTTCCTGGGGTAAGTATGCCTCGGTTATTCATGTCCCCAATGGTAGACCTGCGGTCAAACAGGCCCGCGCAGCCCTCTGGGCGGCCTACTGAGCGGGCGCGTCCAGGTTCAGCAGCATTCGGTCCGAAAGCGCCACTGCGGCCTCAGAACCTCCGCCGAGAACCACCAGGGTGGCGAAGGCGATGTCGTCGTCCGCGCGGTAGCCGGTGAACCACGAATGGGAACCGCCGTTGATCTCGGCTTCGCCGGTCTTGCCGCGGATATCCCCGCCCGCGGTAAACGCACTCGCGGTGCCGCCCGGGCCGGTCACGGCGGCCATCATCTGGCGTAGTTCGTCCACCGCCTGGGGGTCCATAGGGGCCGCATCCTCACTCAACTTCGTCTCCTCGCCCTCCACCAGGTACGGCACGGGCAACGATCCGCGAGCGGCCGCTGCGGAGACAAGCGCCATGCCAAATGGGCTGGCCAGGTCCAAGCCCTGGCCGTAGCCGGCCTCGGTGCGGTCCAGAGGCTCCTCGCCGTCGGGGATGGAGCCGGTGATGGTCTCCACCCCGGGGATTTCCATATCGATGCCCAGGCCGAACTGCTTGCCGATGGTCTTCAACTCCCCTGGCGCCAACTTCGTGGAAATGTCCGCGAACGTGGTGTTGCAGGAACGCGCGAACGCGGTCTCCAACGGCACGGTGCCCAGGCCGAAGCCTGCGTAGTTGGTCACGGTGCGCCCGAAGAGGTTCATCGTGCCGGGGCACGGCACCAGTGAACCCGGGATCAGGCCCTGTTTGGTCAGTCCGGCGAATGCGGTGAGGATCTTGAACGTCGAGCCCGGCGGGTACTGGCCCATCGTGGCCAGGTTGCCGCCTTCGTCGGCCGCCGGCGTCTGCGCAATAGCCAGAATGCCGCCCGTGGACGGACGGATGGCCACGATCATGGCCTGCTGGCCCGCAACCGGCTCCAACGCCATCTCCGCGGCGCGCTGGATTCGGTGGTCCAGGCTGATGTGCACCGCCGGAGCCGGGGCGGCGTCCTCGCGCTTGATCTCCTCGTAGGAGGCGCCGTTTTCGTTGACCACGTCGACGCTCCACCCGGAATCGCCCTGCAGGTCGTCTCGCACCAGCTCGCCCACGCGCGCCATGATGTCGGGGGCGAAGTCCGGCTGCGCGTTGACCATCGAGGCCTCTTCGTTCAGCCGCACGCCGGGCTCGCCAGCCAGCGCCGCTTCGAACGCCTCGCGCGCAGGCGCGGGCACCACGGCGACAGAGTAGGTGCCGGAGGCGTCCTGTAGCTGCTTGGCTAGGTCCTCCGCGTCGCGCAGCGGCACGCCGCGATCCACCTCGTGCGCCTTCGCCAGCGCCGCACTGATACCCGCGGCCGTCGAGCTTGCGCTGCGCATCTCGTCCGTGTCCACGAGCACGCGGTACGCGGTGCCGGGCTTGAGCAGCTCCACCCCGTCGGATGAGACCACGCTTGCCTGCGAGGGCGCTACCGAGCGCAGCTCCAGGTGCTGGTTCGCGCCCAGCCGCGGGTGCAAAACGGACGGCTGCCAGCGCACGTTCCACGTATTGCCGCTCTGCGTCAGCGTCATCTGCGCCTGGTACGTCAGGTCCCGCTCGCGCGGCAGGTCCCAGCGCAGCTCGTACGTGGCGGTGGCCAGGTTGTCGTCCTGGTTGACGTCGATAAGCGATGCGCTTAGACCCTCCGCCTGCAGCCCACCCCACGTCTCGTTGAGGGAGGTTTCGGCGGCGGACGCGTCGTCGATAAGCGCAGAGTTCACCTCGCGCTTCTCCAGCGCGCTCAGAAAATCCGATGCGGCGGGTTCGGCGTCGTTGGGGCGCGGGGTGCAACTGCTTATCGACGCCGCCAGCGCCACCACCGCAACCCCCGCGACACGGCGACGCAGCATATTAGCGGGTGACCTTGACCTCGGCCTTAGCGCCCTCGACCTCCTCGAGGCCTTCCTCCTCGGCGATGCGCTGCGCGTAATCGATCAGCGTCTCCACGATCTTGGACTCCGGCACGGTCTCCACGACCTCGCCCTTGACAAAGATCTGGCCCTTGCCGTTGCCGGACGCCACGCCCAGGTCGGCGTCTCGCGCCTCGCCCGGGCCGTTAACAACGCAGCCCATCACGGCCACGCGCAGCGGGAACTCCATGCCGTCCAGGCCGGCGGTGACCTCCTCGGCGAGCTTGTACACGTCCACCTGGGCGCGGCCGCAGGACGGGCAGGAGACGATCTCCAGCTTGCGCGGGCGCAGGTTCATCGCCTGCAGGATCTGGTCGCCGACCTTGATCTCCTCCACCGGGTCCGCGGACAGGGACACGCGGATGGTGTCGCCGATGCCCTGCGACAGCAGCGCGCCGAAGGCCACGGAGGACTTGATGGTGCCCATGAACTTCGGGCCGGCCTCGGTCACGCCGAGGTGCAGCGGGTAGTCGGTCTTCTCCGCGAGCTGGCGGTAGGCCTCCACCATCAGCACCGGGTCGGAGTGCTTCACGGAAATGGCGATGTCGCCGTAGCCGTACTCTTCGAACAGGCCCGCCTCGTAGATCGCGGACTCCACCAGCGCCTCCGGGGTGGCCTTGCTGTACTTCTCCAGCAGGCGCTTGTCCAGGGAGCCGCCGTTGACGCCGATGCGGATCGGGATGCCCGCGTCGCCCGCTGCCTTGGCGACCTCCTTGACGCGGCCGTCGAATTCCTTGATGTTGCCGGGGTTCACGCGCACGGCCGCGCAGCCGGCGTCGATGGCAGCGAAGATGTACTTCGGCTGGAAGTGGATGTCCGCGATCACCGGGATCGGCGACTTCGCGGCAATCGCCGGCAGGGCCTCCGCGTCCACGGTCTTCGGGCAGGCCACACGCACAATGTCGCAGCCGGCGGTGGTCAACTGCGCGATCTGCTGCAGCGTGGCGTTGATGTCGTGCGTCTTCGTGGTGGTCATGGACTGCACAGAAATCGGGTGATCCGAGCCGACGCCGACATCTCCCACCATCAGCTGACGGGTCTTGCGGCGCGGAGCCAGAGTCGGTGCCGGGCCTTCGGGCATGCCTAATCCGATGGGGGTGTTCATGGTGGCTAACTTTAGCACCGTCAGCCAAAAATTCGGACGGGGTTGACCACGTCCGCGGCCATCACCAACACACCGACGCCGAGCAGCAGCGCAGCCATGGCGTACGTCAAGGGCATGAGCTTTTCATAGTTCGCCGGAGCGCCCGGGCCGAGACCACGGAGGCGTCGCAAAGCATCGCGAATCTTTTCGTATAGCACGACCGCAATGTGCCCGCCGTCCAGCGGTGGCAGCGGCACAAGATTGAACAGCGCGAGGAAGAAGTTCAAGCTGGCCAGCATCATCCAGAACGCGGGCCACATGTCCTGCTCCACCAGCTCGCCGCCGGTGCGCGAGGCGCCGATGACACTGACCGGGCCTTCGATGTCACGCTCCGCGCCGAAGATGGAGGCCACAACACCGGGGATTTTCGCCGGAAACGACGCGATGCCGTCCACCGTCGCACGCAGCATCTCGCCGGTGAAGCGGAAGGTCGCGGGCACCGCCTCCGCGGGGCCGTATTGCTTCACCGCGTCGGCCACAGGCGCTGCAACGATGCCCACCGCGCCCTGGGCGATCTTTTCGCCCGTCGTGGGATCGATGCGTTCGACTGCGGCAACGGGCACGTCGAGGGTGACGGTCTCACCGCCGCGCAGCACCTCGAGGGTCACCGTTTCGCCGGGCTGCTTCGCGACGGCATCGCGCAACTGCCCGAACTGCTCAATCTCCTGCCCGTTGAGCGCCACCAGCGTGTCGCCTGCTTGGACACCGGCCTCGCCCGCCGGGCCCGCGCCGGAGCACTCCCCCAGCGTCTCGGCGTCCACTTGGTCGGCCACGCACACCGTCTTGCCCACGCGTGGAGTGAAGTCCGCGTCCGGGTTCGGGATGCCGGAGAACACCGCCACAAAGTAGATGATCACCACGCCGATGAGCAGGTTCATCGCAATGCCGCCGGCGAGGACCGCGATGCGCTGCCACGCCGGCTTGTTCACCATCGCGTGCGGCTCCTCCTCGGGTGTGAGGGGATCCATCGCGGTCATACCCGCGATGTCGCAGAACCCGCCGAACGGCAGCGCGGCAAGGCCGTACTCGGTGTGGCCCTTCGTGGTCGACCACACCGTCGGCCCGAAACCAATGAAGTAGCGCCGCACGCGCATGCCGAAGGCGCGGGCAGTGAACATGTGCCCGGCCTCGTGCAGCGCAATGGACGCGGCGATCGCAAGCGCGAACGCCAGAATGCCTAGCGCACCCACAAAACCCCTAGTGCGCTACGCGCTGGCGATGCGCTCGACAACAGCCTGCGCGCGCTCGCGGGCGCGGGACTCGGTGCGCAGGACCGCGTTGACGTCGGCAGGCGCCTCCGCGAAATCGCCCGCGCCGTTGAGAACCTCGGTGATGATGTCCACGATGTGCGGGAACTTAATGCGGCCCTCGACGAACGCGTCAACGGCAACCTCGTTGGCCGCGTTGTAGATCGCCGGGTACGGCTCACCCTTCGCCGCGGCCTCGCGGGCCAGCTTCACCGCCGGGAAAGCGTCTTCATCCAGCGGCTCGAAGGTCCACTCGAAAGCCTGCGAGAAGTCCAGCGCAGGCTGCGCGTCCGGAATGCGGTTCGGCCAATTCAGCGCGTGGGAGATCGGCAGCATCATCGACGGCGGGGACGCCTGGGCGATGGTCGCGCCGTCGGTGAACGTCACCATGGAGTGGACAATGGACTGCGCGTGGACGGTCACATCGATATCGTCCGGGTCCACGTCGAAAAGCAGCGATGCCTCAATGAGCTCGAGGCCCTTGTTCACCATCGTCGCGGAGTTCAGCGAGTTCATCGAGCCCATGGACCACGTCGGGTGATTCACGGCCTGCTCGTAGGTGACGTCCATGAGCTCCTCGCGGGACTTGCCGCGGAACGGGCCGCCGGAGGCGGTGAGCACGAAGCGGGAAACCTCCCCCCGTTCGCCGGAGCGCAGCGCCTGGGCCATCGCGGAGTGTTCAGAGTCCACCGGGATGATCTGTCCGGGTTTCGCAGCCTCGAGCACGAAGCGGCCGCCGGCGACGAGCGACTCCTTGTTCGCCAGCGCCAGCGTCGCGCCGGACTTCAGCGCCGCGAGCGTTGCCGGCAGGCCTGCGGAGCCGACGAGCGCGTTGAGCACCAGGTCCGCCTTCTGCGACTCCACGAGCGCCGCCGCGCAGTTATCGCCGGTGATGACGAAGCCGCCGATCTCCTTGGACACCTTCTTGGCCCCCTCCAGATCGCGCACGGCAACCTGGTCGGCGCTGAGGCCGAATTCTCGGGCTTGCTCAATAGCCCGGTCAGGGTTGGTTCCGCCGGTGGCGATGCCGACCACGTTGAACTGGTCTCTATGTTCGCGGATGACATCAATCGCCTGAGAACCGATAGAACCTGTCGAGCCCAAGATGATTACATTCTTCACGCACCCATTGTGACATGAAACAGCACATTCTGGCACTGTGCGGGCGTAATCCCGTGGACTGTGGTGCGAAAGTTTGAACACATTGGGGGTGAGAAGTCCCCTTTGCCCCACCCGGTGTGCGATGATAGGCGCTGAAAGTTTTACCGATCTTGGCAACCGCTAAGCAGGCTTTGAAGGAGCATTCCAGTGGCCCACGCGAAGGACAACGCACCCCAGGTGTACAACGGCGTTTCTGAGGCGGATGTTCCGTCCGCCCGTTTCGGCTGGAGCGCCTTCACCGACCGCACTATTCAGATCGCCGGTTGGATCTCCGTCCTGTTCCTTATCGCCTACAACTTTGGCAACCACCAGGGCCACGTCGAGACCATCTGGCTCATCGCCCTCGCGGTGCTGATCGCGCTCGGCCTGATCCTGCACGCCACCAAGCCGAAGCTGAACCAGGTGCGAACCGTCACCGCCCACAACAAGCCGGTGGGCCACCAGGAGCCGGACTGGATCTACGACCAGGCCACCCTCTCCGGCGACGTGTACGAGAACCTCACCGACTCCCAGCTGCGCGCCCTGAACATCGAGCCGGGCCGCGTCGCCCATCTGCGCCCGGCACGCGGCGAGGAGCGTGTGGTCGAGCGCACCGCTGCCCGCCCGGTCGACGCCGCGCGCCAGCGCGAAGACGTTGAGGTCATCACCGTCGAGTCCCGTGGGAAGCACGAGCGCATCTAAGCTTCTCGACGCCACCGTCACCGCCAGCCCCGCCGCTGGCGGTTTTTTCGTGCCGTGTGTGTCCGCCCTGCACGCGACGGCTCCCTCCAACCGACACTGCCAGCCCGTCCCGGCTTGAATCCGCACACCCCGAGCAAGAGCCCCCTAGTATGGCCCTATTCTGGTCATACTAGGGGTCCTGTGCTCGGGGTTTGCGTGCGGGAGGGCAGCGGCGCGGGCTTGCGGAGCCGCAGCTAGGCGCCGCAGCTAAGCGCGGCAGGAGCTACGCGACTAGCTGGCTTCCTCGTCGGCGGCGAGCTGGCCGCAGGCCGCGGCGATTTCCTGGCCCTTGGTGTCGCGCACCGTGCACGGCACGCCCTGGGCGGCCACGCGGCGGACGAACTCGTCCTGGCGGGCCTTCGGCGAGGCGTCCCACTTCGAGCCCGGGGTCGGGTTGAGCGGGATGACGTTGACGTGCACGCGCGAGCCCAGCGCCGAGTGCAGCTTCTTACCCAGCAGGTCCGCGCGCCAGTCGTGGTCGTTCATGTCGCGGATCAGCGCGTACTCGATGGACACGCGCCGGCCGGTCTGGTCCGCGTAGTAACGGGCGGCGTCCAGCACTTCGGACACTTCGAAGCGGTTGTTGACGGGGACGAGTTCGTCGCGGAGCTCGTCGTCAGGCGTGTGCAGGCTGACGGCCAGGGTGCAGGATAGGCCCTCGTCCGCAAGCATGCGGATCTGCGGGGCGAGCCCCACCGTGGAGACGGTGACGTTGCGCTGGGAGATGCCGAATCCGTCCGGGGACGGCTGGGTGATCTGGCGCACGGCGTTGACCACGCGCTTGTAGTTGGCCAACGGCTCCCCCATGCCCATGAACACGATGTTGGACAGGCGCGAGCCCTCGGCGGCCATCATCGCGGCGGCGGCTCGGACCTGGTCGACGATCTCCGCCACGGACAGGTTGCGGTCCAGCCCGCCCTGGCCGGTGGCGCAGAACGGGCAGGCCATTCCGCAGCCGGCCTGCGAGGAGATGCACAGGGTTGCGCGGCCCGGGTAGCGCATGAGGACAGATTCCAGCAGGGTGCCGTCGTGAAGCCGCCACAGCGTCTTCGTCGTGTCGCCCTCGTCGGTCTCCACCGTGCGCACCGGCGTCAAAAGCGTGGGAAACAGCGCGTCCTTGACGGTTTGACGCTGCGCCTCCGGCAGGTCCGTCATGGTCAGCGGGTCGGCCTCGAACTTGCCGTAGTAGTGGCGCGCGATCTGGTCGGCGCGGAACTTGGGCAGGCCGAGTTCCTTGAGCGCGTCGATGCGCTCGTCTTTGCTCAAGTCCGCGAAGTGCTTCGGCGGCATGCCGCGCTTCGGGGCGAGCAGCTGGATCTGGGGGAAATCGCTCATAGTGCGCCCCATCTTGGCACGTCGCGCGGCGAATTTCGAATCTGGCGCGGGCGTAAACCTACGGGTTCATCAACGTGATGGTGGTGAGCAGGATGTAGGTCGCCGCCGCGGCGGGCAGCATGCCGTCGAGCCGGTCCATGATGCCGCCGTGGCCCGGCAGCAGGTTGGACATGTCCTTGATGCCCAGCTCGCGCTTGAACTGGCTTTCCACCAAATCGCCCATGGTCCCGCAGATGACCAGCGCGATGCCGAGCACGATGCCCATCCACCACGGCCCGTGGATGAGGAAGTGCACCACCAGCACACCGGTGATGATGCCGGCGGTCATGGATCCGGCGAAGCCCTCCCAGGACTTGTTCGGGCTGACGGCCGGGGCCATCGGGTGGGAGCCGAACATCACGCCCGCGGCGTAGCCGCCGACGTCGTTGGCCACCACGCACAGCATGAACGCCACGATGTACGCGGAGCCGTCCACGCCAGCCTCGGTGATCCGGGAGATCATGGCGGCGAATGTGCCGAACAGCGGGATCCACGCGAGCACGAAGATCGCCACCGCGGTGTCGCGCAGGTAGTTCTCTGGTTGGTGGTGCCTGCCCTGGTGGAACATGCCCCAGAACATCACCACCAGCACGGTGAAGGCGAATCCGGAGACCAGACCTGTGGTGCCGTAAGGCGCGGATAACCAAAGCATGGCCTGGCCGAGGATGATCATCAGCGTGCGCGGCTGGACGTAGCCGGCCTCGCGCAGACGCGTCATCACCTCCCACATGGCCAGCGCCACGGCGACGGCGACCAGCGGGTACCAGGCCACAGGCCCGATCCACACCGCCGCGATCACCAGCGCTCCGAGCACAACGCCCGTGGTGATCGCCGCCGGCAAGTCGCGCCCCGCCTTGTTCTTCGGCTTCGGGGCGTGGGCGGGCCAGCGGCTCGGGGTGGCCTCGGGTGCCTCCGGAGCATCGCTCACGGCCGCACCCATCTCCTCGCCTTCAGCGGGACCAGTGGGCTCGGTGGCTTCCGTCTGCGCCTTCGACACGTCGGCTTAGACCTCCAGCAGCTCGTTTTCCTTGCGCTGCACGATCTCGTCGATCTGGCCGACGTAGCCCTGGGTGGTCTTGTCCAGCGCCTTCTCCGCGGTCTGCACCTCGTCCTCGCCCGCGTCGCCGTCCTTCTGGATCTTCTTCAGCGCTTCCATGCCCTGGCGGCGCACGTTGCGGATGGCGATCTTGCCGTCCTCGCCCTTCTGCTTGGCCTGCTTGACCAGCTCCTTGCGGCGCTCCTCGGTCAGCTGCGGGACGGAGACTCGGATGACCTGGCCGTCGTCGGTCGGGTTCACGCCGAGGTCGGAGTTGCGGATGGCGTTTTCGATCTCGCCCATGGTGGACATGTCGTACGGCTTGATCAGCAGCATGCGCGGCTCCGGCACCGAGATGGTGGCCATCTGGTTGATCGGGGTGGGCGCGCCGTAGAAGTCCGCCATCACGCCGTTGAACATGGCCGGGTTCGCGCGGCCGGTGCGGATGGTGGCCAGCTCGTTTCGGGTGTGCTCAACGGAGGCGGTCATGCGCTCTTCGGCGTCCAGCAAAACGTCATCAATCATGGTCTTACCCCTATCGTTTCTCGGGTTTGCGTCACCCTTAACTTACCAGCGCCCGCCGCGTGCCTAGACTGTCGCCATGCCGCACCCAGCCTTCACGTTCGTCGCGCCGCCGGGCGCCGCGCTCACCGGCCCGCTCGGCGGGCGGCTTTCCGGCTGGCGGATCCCGATCAAAGACGGCACCGATGTCGCAGGCTGGCCCACCACGCACGGCAACCCCGCGCGCGCCTACACCGCGCAGGCAACGGACCCGTTTGCGCAGATGCTTATCGACGCCGGAGTGCGCGTCAGCGCCAAAACCCTGACCTCCGAGCTCGGCGCCACCTGCTACGCAGAACGCCCCGGTGTACCCGTGCTGGAATCCCCCGCCTTCCCCGGCCGCACGCCCGGCGGGTCCTCCGCGGGCGCCGCAGTCGTGGTAGCGGACGGCACGGTGCGCGCCGCCCACGGCACCGACGCCGGCGGCTCGATCCGTGTGCCGGCCGCGGCCTGCGGGGTGGTGGGGTTGAAACTCGCCAGCCGCGATCTATCCGCCCACGGGTTTTTCACCCGCAACGTCGGCGACCTGTTCACGGTGACAGGATGGGCGCCGCCGGCCCGGCGGCGGCTGCGCATCGGTGTGCTCACCCGAGGCGTGTTCGCGGACTCTGAGGTGTCGGAGGGGCGCGGAGCTGACGTCGAGAAGCTTGCTGCTGCCCTCGGACGCGCCCACGATGTGGTGGAGATTTCCCCCTATGCCGAGTCGCGCGAGACGTACGCGCACTTCAGCACCACAATCAAGCGCGCGTTCAAGGACGTGGACCCGCTGGACAGCGGCTACATCGCGTGGCTCAAAGAGGAAGCGCACCGTCTGCTGCCAGAGCAGGTCGCCGCGGCGAGGGCGCACACGCGCGCACTCCCCGCGCTGCTCGCGGCGCAGTGGGGCGTAGACGTGGTGCTCTCCCCCACGATCGCTTTCGATCCGCCCCCGCTCGGCTACTTCCCCGCGCTGAGCCCCGAAGCAAGCTTCCACGCGCAGACCGAGTGGTCGCCGTGGTGCTCTGTGTTTAACATGCTGCGCACCCCCGCAATCGTGCTCGCGGGGGTGCACCTGGGCAGCCTGACACTCAGCGGCCCCGAGTTGCTCGGCCTGGCGGCGCAGGCCGAGCTGTTGCGCACTTAGGCCACCAGCGTGCCCACCTGCTCGCCGGAGACGGCGCGAGCGATGTTGCCCTCCTGCAGCAGGTTGAACACCAGGATCGGCATGTTGTTGTCCATGCACAGGCTGAACGCGGTGGCGTCGGCGACCTTCAGCCCGTTTTCGATGACCTCGCGCGGGGAGATCTCGGAGTACAGCTTCGCGTCCGGGTTCTCGCGCGGGTCGGAGTCGTACACCCCGTCGACGGCCTTGGCCATCAGCAGCACCTCGCAGCCGATCTCGAGTGCGCGCTGGGCGGCGGTGGTGTCCGTGGAGAAGTACGGCATGCCCATGCCGGCGCCGAAGATGACCACGCGGCCCTTCTCCAGGTGGCGGGCGGCGCGCAGCGGCAGGTACGGCTCGGCGATCTGGGCCATGTTGATGGAGGTCTGCACGCGGCAGTCCACGCCCATCTGCTGCAGGAAGTCCTGCAGCGCCAGGCAGTTCATCACCGTGCCCAGCATGCCCATGTAGTCGGAGCGCGCGCGATCCATGCCGCGCTGCTGCAGCTCGGCGCCGCGGAAGAAGTTGCCGCCGCCGATGACCACGGCCACCTCGGTGCCTGCGCGTGCCACGTCCGCGATCTGGCGTGCGACGGACTCGACCACGTCCGGGTCGATGCCGACCTTGCCTCCGCCGAACATTTCACCGCCCAACTTCAGCATCACTCGCTTGAAACCTGTGCGGCTGGGATTGAGGTCAGTCACCGAAATTCGCTCCTTTTGCGCGGCGGGATGTGCAGATGTTCGCAGACGATTCTAGACGTGCTTTAATGCGCACACCGAAACGTGCAATTGGGGGCATCATGCTTCACGACGAAGCCCCGCACACGCCACCGGCCCAACTGGGCGGAAGCGGTGCGGGGCTTGGCTGTTGGCGCAGCTTAAGCCTGTGACTTAAGCCTGGCCGACCTCGAAGCGGACGAAGTCCAGGACCTCGATGCCGTTCTCCTCGGCGTACTGCTTGACGGTCTTCTTGGAGTCAGACAGCGCCGGCTGATCCAGCAGAACAACGTCCTTGAAGAAGCCGCCCATGCGACCCTCGACGATCTTGGCGATGGCAGCTTCCGGCTTGCCCTCGTTGCGGGTGATCTCTTCCTGGACCGCGCGCTCCTTCTCAACGACGTCCGCCGGGACGGACTCCTGGTTGAGGTAACGAGCCTTCATCGCGGCGATCTGCAGAGCGACCTGGTGCGCTGCCTCGGCGTTGTCGCCGGTGTAGGACACCAGTACGCCGACTGCCGGCGGGAGGTCCGCAGCCTTCTGGTGCAGGTACGCCTCAACACGCTCGCCCTCGATGGTGGCGGCGCGGCGCAGCTCGAGCTTCTCGCCGATCTTGGCGGAGAGGCGCTCCAGGACGTCGTGCGCGGTCTCGCCGTTCACGTCTGCGTTCGCCAGCTCCTCCTGGGAGTTCGCCTTCGCTGCGGCGGCTGCGTCAGCGATCTGGGCTGCGATGTCCTTAAACTCCTGGTTCTTGGCCACGAAGTCGGTCTCGGAGTTGATCTCGATGATGGTGTTGCCGGAAACGGCGACCAGGCCCTCGAGGGCGTTGCGCTCTGCGCGCTTGCCCACGTCCTTCGCGCCCTTGATGCGGAGGTTCTCGACGGCCTTATCGAAGTCGCCGCCGGTCTCCTCGAGTGCCTTCTTGCAGTCGAGCATGCCGGAACCGGTGGTCTCGCGGAGCTTCTTGACGTCAGCAGCAGTGTAGTTCGCCATAGTGGGCGATCCTCCTCGTGAATGTGTTGCTAAAAGTGTTCAAACCGTTTCAAGCGTAGCCGACAGTACTCGCTGTGGCACGGCTTGGAACGGGGCGCACACAAAACACCCCGCGCCCGCACTGTCCCGGGCGTGGAAGCCGGCGGGCGTGAGCGGAACGCGGGGTGCGCGTGCAGGTGGCGTGAGCCGAAAGCTTACGCCTGGGTTGCAGACTCGTCGCCGGACTCGTTCGCCTTGGCCTCAGCCTGCTCCGCTGCGCGGACAGCGTGCGGCTGCTCAACCTCGGCGACCTCCTGCGGAGCCGCGGACTCAGCTGCAACGGCAGCCTTCGCTGCGTCAGCTGCGGACACTTCCTCAGAAGCAGCAGCCTGGGCAGCTGCCTCTGCAGCCTCTGCCTGACGCTTCGCGTCGGTGTCGCCTGCGGCGTCGCGTGCGGAAGCGAGCTGGCGCTCCTCGCGCTGCTGCTTACCGGCGATGACAGCCTCGCCCACGATGTGGGTGAGCAGCTTCACGGCGCCGATGGCGTCGTCGTTGCCCGGGATCGGGAAGTCCACGACGTCCGGGTCGCAGTTGGTGTCCAGCACAGCCACAACGGGGATGCGCAGCTTCTGCGCCTCGTTGACGGCGATGTGCTCCTTGTTGGTGTCCACGATCCACAGTGCGGACGGGGCCTTGGTCATGTCGGCGATGCCGCCCAGCACGCGCTCGAGCTTGATGCGCTCGCGGGTGAGCATGAGGACTTCCTTCTTGCCGCGGCCTGCGTAGCCGTCCTCGGCTGCGTCCATGGCCTGCAGTTCCTTCATGCGGCCGATGCGCTTGGACACGGTCTGGAAGTTGGTGAGCATGCCGCCCAGCCAGCGGTGCGTCACGTACGGCATGCCGACGCGCTGCGCCTCTTCCTGGATCGGCTCCTGTGCCTGCTTCTTGGTGCCGACGAACAGGATGGTGCCGCCGTGTGCGACGGTCTCCTTGACAAACTCGTAGGCCTCATCGATGTAGGTCAGCGTCTGCTGCAGGTCGATGATGTAGATGCCGTTACGGTCGGTGAAGATGAAGCGGCGCATCTTCGGGTTCCAGCGACGCGTCTGGTGGCCGAAGTGCACACCGGCGTCGAGGAGTTCACGCATGGTTACAACTGCCATGGTTTTGTCTCCTTCGGAGAAAGTAGTTCGGTTACATTGCGTATCTCACGTGCGGGTTTTTATCCCGCACCCTGGCACCGTGCTCGCCCTGCACCCTGTGAGAGGGACCGTCGCTGAGCAGGCATTATCCGGCGCGCGTAGTCAGCCCATAAAAGCTGCCCGTGCAACACTACCCGCTCACGCCCGCAAAACCTAATCTCAACTGCGTCTTCTGTGGATAACGTTGCGGCAGGCGGCGGGTTATCCACAGCTTTTCGCACCAGGCTAGTTTTCTTGCCCTCTGCGTGCTCGTATTCACGCATGCGCTTCTCGACGATCCTCCGGTCCGCCACCGCCCTTATCCTCGCCGCCGCCATGAGCGCCGCCCCGGCCGCCGCCTGGGTGGACCCGGCAGCCGGCACCCCGTACCCGGCCGCGGTGTCGCGCCCTGCTGACATCCCGGAGCAGAATTGGAAGCCCGGCCACCGCGGCGTGGACTTACCCCTGCGCCTCGGCGCTGACGTGCTGGCCGCAGGCGATGGCGTTGTCGTCTTCGTGGGCGTGGTAGCCGGCACCCCGGTGATCTCCGTCGATCACGCAGGCGGGATCCGCACCACGTATCAACCGGTGCGTTCCCCGCTTGCCGTGGGTGACAAGGTGCGCGAAGGCGAACCGATTGGCGCCCTCGCGCACGCCCCGGCGGGGTTTTCCGGATCCCACGACGGCTTGCACTGGGGTGCGCTGGTGGGCAAGGACTCCTACATCGATCCGCTCACGCTGTTGGAAGCGCCGCGGATCCGGCTCAAACCCTTGGACGGCTCCACTACGCGCGCGGGTGCGCCTGGTCGTAGACGCGCTTGAGCCGCTGCGCGGAGACGTGGGTGTATATCTGCGTGGTTTGCAGGCTGGTGTGGCCGAGCATCTCCTGCACCACGCGCAGATCCGCCCCACCTTCGAGCATGTGGGTGGCAGTCGTGTGGCGCAGCGTGTGCGGGCTGACGTGTTCCACCCCGGCGCGTTGCCCGGCGCGCTCGACTATGCGGCGCACCTGGCGCTGGTCGATGCGCCCGCCGCGGGAGCCGACGAACATCGCCTGCGTGTCGGTCGCGAGTTCTGCGCGGCCGAACTCGAGCCACTCGGACACGGCGGCTGCGGCTTCGTCGCCGAATGGCACGACGCGCTGCTTGTTGCCCTTGCCGGTGACGTGGGCGAGACCGCGGGCAAGGTCCACGTCGCCGAGGTTTAGCCCCGTCAGCTCCCCGACGCGGATGCCGGTGGCGTAGAGCAGCTCGAGCATGGCGCGGTCGCGCAGGTATTCGGCGGGGTGGGCGTCGTCGGCCGTGCCCGCCTCGACGAGGTCGCCTGCGCGCTCCCCCTTGACCACTGTGGGCAGTGGGCGGTTGACCTTCGGCGCTTTCAGCCGCGCCGCAGCATCGGTGCTGATGTATCCCTGACGGTAGGCCCAGGTGGAAAAGGCGCGGGCGGCGGCGGTGCGGCGAGCCAACGTGGCCCGGCTCTTGCCAGCGCCCATCGCGTCCGCCAGCCAGCGCCGCAGCGCGTCGAGGGTGAACGCGTCGAAGGTATCTGCGTAGCCCGCGAGCCCTTTGAGATCTGCGACGTAGCCCTTGACCGTGTTCGGGGAGCGGCCGAGGACAAGTTCGGCGTATTCGGCGAAGTCTTCCACCGCCGCCTGCACTTGCCCCAGATGTTTACTCATGTCACGGCAGTGTACTCGCTCCCCTTACCCGGGCTGCTCCACCCGCGACCAGAGCCGCTTGTCGCGCTCCACCAACCCGCGCTTGGACAGGTCCATCAGGATGTGCACCGTCAGCGCGATGGAAAGCCCAGAATCCGCCGCCACAGCCTCGGCTTCCCGGCCGGCGCGGCCGGCGGGCGGAAGGGCGTCGTAAATGCGCAGCTCGTTGCGGGAGAGCTGCTGGGTCACGCTCGGCGGGTACTCCATCTCCATCTGCTCTTCGGCGCTGTACTCTCCGACGGCGGAGAGCTGCTCGTGGATCTGGCCGGCGTTGAGCACCATCTCGGCCTCGTTGTTCTGGATGGCCAGGTTGGCGCCGAGGGATTGGGCGTCCGTGACCGGCCCCGGCACCGCCATGGCGGTGCGGTTGAACACGTTGACCCACTTCAGGGTGTTCAGCGCCCCGGAGCGAAACGGCGCTTCCACCAGCACGGTGCCCAGCGTTAGCGCCGCCACGAGTCGGTTTCTGGTGAGGAAGCGGTGCCTGTCCGGGGTGACCGAGGGCGGATACTCCGTCATCAATGCGCCGCCCGTGGCCACCACGCGCTCGAAGAGCGCCTTGTTGGAGCGCGGGTAGTGCTCGCCAGGCCCGCAGGCCGCCACCACCACGGTCGGGGTGTGCACGTCCATGGCCGTCGTGTGGGCGACCGTGTCGATGCCCAGCGCGCCGCCGGAGACCACCGTGTAGTTGTGCCCGCCCAGGCCGGCGACCAGATCCTTTGTTGCCATGTGGCCGTACTTGGTGGCGTGGCGGGTGCCCACCACGCCCACGGACTGGGCGAACAGGCTCGCCAAGTTCGTGTTTCCCGCAACCCACAGCGCGTGCGGCGCAATGCCGTCGGGCTGGTGGCTGGCTTTGCTCGCCGCCCCCGTCTGCTTACGGCCAAACGAGCTCTGGATCGCATCCGTCGGCCACTGGGGCGACTCCGGGGTGATAAGCGTGTAGCCGAGCTCCGCCGCGAACTCGAGGTCCTCGGCCGGGCGGTCCCAGGTGAATCGGTTCTCGGTCTGCGACAGCAGGCCGCCGATCCAGGTGGCGCGGGTGCGCACACCGTCGGCGATCTCGTCCGCGGTCTTGCCCACGCGCAAAAGCGCTTGGATGTGGTGCGACGGCCCCTCCACCACCCGTGAGAGGTAGGCCCAGGATTCCAACGACGACATCTACGCCACCTCCTGCTGCTGCAGCTGGTGCTCGCGCATCTCCACCGCGCGGCAGACATGGTGGATGTCCGGCTGGTCCATCTCTTCCAAGTCCGCGAGCGTCCAGGCCAGCTTGAGGCATTTATCCACCCCGCGCTGCGTGATCTTGCCGTGGACCAGCTCCGCCTGCAGCATCGCCATCGCCGATTCCTTGGCGGGGAAATGCCTGCGGATCAGCGTCGCGGGCACGCGTCCGTTGACGTCCTCGTCGCAGCCCGCTTTCGCCCACCGGGCTGCGGCGCGCTCGCGGGCGGCCGCCACACGCTGGGCGATGCTTCTCGACGGCTCCGCGTCCCTCGGGCTGAGCACCGCCGCGTCGCCAGAAGTGGTCACGAACACGTCCAGCCTGTCCTTCAACGGTCCGGAGACGTTGCTTAGGTGCCGCGCCCGCTGCGGGGACTTGCACGTGCACTGCCCCTTGATGCGCTGGCAGGCGCACGGGTTCGCCGCCAGCACCAGCTGAAAGTCCGCCGGGTAGACCACTTCCCTTTTCGCGCGTGTCAGCCGCACCTCGCGTTTTTCCAGCGGGATGCGAAGCGCGTCGAGCACCGGCGCCGGAATCTCCGAGGCTTCGTCCAAAAACAGCACCCCGCGGTGCGCCTGGCTCACCACACCGGGCCTCGGGGTGCCGCCTCCCCCGCCGATCAGCGCCGCGCGCGTCAGCGAGGGGTGCGGGGCGATAAACGGGCGCGTTGCCACTATCCCGCCGCCGGAGACCCCCGCCGCGGAATGGATGGCTGTGACCTCGACCATCTCCTGCACATCCATCGGCGGAAGGATCGACGGGATCCGCTCCGCCAGCATGGACTTGCCCGAGCCTGGCGGGCCGATCATCATCACGTGGTGCCCGCCGGCCGCGGCCACCTCGAGGGCCTCGCGCTCCTCGGACATCCCCGCCAGGTCCTGGAAATCCGGCGCCGCACGCTGCGGCGTGGCCGCTTCCGGCGCTGTGGCGGGCTCCAACTCCGCTTCGCCGGTGATCCACTGCCACACCTGCGCAAGCGAATCCGCCACCAGCACCTCCCGGCGGCCCAGCAACGCGGCCTCAGCGGCGTTAGCCCTGGGCACGACGACGGTGCGGATTGGCTCTTCCGCGTCGAAAGCTGCGATGAGCATCGGCAGCACGCCTTCGGCCCGTCGCAAAGTCCCGTCCAGCGCGAGCTCCCCGCAGAACATCGTGGACGCGAGCGTGCGCTCCACGCGTGGATCCAGGCTGCCCAGCACCGCCAGCGCGATCGGCAGGTCGAAGTGCGAGCCGGCCTTCGGCAGGTGCGCGGGCGAGAGCGACACCATGATCTTCGTGCGCGGCCACGGCAGCGCCGAATTCGAAATCGCGGTGCGGATGCGATCGCGCGACTCTTTTACTGCCGCGTCGCCCAAACCCACCATGTGCATGCCGGGCAACCCGGCGCCAACGTTTGCCTCCACCGTGACCAGGCGGGCGGTGACCCCCTCCACGGTCGCGCTCATCGTGCTAGCAAGCGCCATCTTCGACCCCCGGGAACCGGCGCAGGATGTAATCCTCGCCGTCGAAGACCACCTCCACCACGTCGAAGCGGATCGGGCGGTACTGCCCCTGCGAATGCTTGTCCAGCCACTGCGCTGCGCACCGGCGCATGGTGTTCAGCTTCTTCGTGGTCACCGCCTCCGCGGCGCCGAACGCGGTGCCGCGGCGGGACTTTACCTCCACGAAGACGACGGTGCCGTCCTCGTCCTCGACGACGGCGTCGATTTCGCCCGCCCGCATGCGCTGCCGGTGGCCCAACAGCGCGTAGCCTTCGTCCTCGTACCACCTGATGGCGGCGTGCTCGCCTGCCCTGCCCAGCTCCCACTGGTCCTGATAGTTCACCTGCACGGTGCCTCCCCGTTTCATAGAGTTGCCAAGAATGTTGGTCCTCTATCAGACGTGGAAGGCCCCGCCGCGGTTCCATGGCGCGGGCAGTTTTGCAAAACTCGGCGACCGCACCGGTATTTGGCCAGGTGAATGTCTGATACAAATAAGGCACCGCTTGCGGACTCCGCATTGCGGACAACTCGGCCGCAACCAATGGTTGGTCGGCACCCACTATGCAGCGGCATAGCGACGAGGCGTCGGCCGTCGTAAAAGTTGACATTTTACCGAAATCGACCCTCAGCGACCTGCGGAAATGTCGGGCGGTCGTCAGATCTTGCGAAAGTCGGAAGGTGGCCGGCGCTTGCGGACTCCGCATTGCGGACAACCCGGACGGCACCAATGGTTGGTGGGTACCCACTATGCAGCTGCATAGCGGTGGGTGGTGGTCCCTCGTAAAACCCTCAGCCACCCACACTTACCGTCGCCTAAACCAGAAACTGTTCACAACCACCTGATGCAAAGCGCGACACGCCGAGTTTTACAAACGGTACGCGACAGCCCTATTCCGGGAAGGTCAGATCGGGCTTGTCCAGCTCCTCGATGTTGACGTCCTTGTAGGTGATCACGCGCACGTAGCGCACAAAACGCACCGCGCGGTACATGTCCCACACCCACGCGTCCGACATCAGCACCTCGTAGTAGACATCCCCGCCATCGGTGTGCGGGATGAGTTTCACGGCGTTGGCCAGGTAGAACCGGCGCTCCGTTTCCACCACGTAGGAGAACTGGCTGGCCACGTCCCGGTACTCGCGGTAGAGGGAAAGCTCGACGTCTGCCTCGTAGTTGTCAAGATCCTCGGCGCTCATGCGTGCCCCTTCTTGCTGGACTGCCAATAGAAGTCGTCAGCGTCCCTGACGTTCGCATAACTATAACGGTGCTCGGGGCTCGCACCGTGGCGGCGCACCGCGTCCAGGTGCACCTTCGTGGAATAACCCTTGTGGCCCTCCAGCCCGTACTGGGGAAACTTCTCGGCCATTTCGCACACCAGCCGGTCCCGGCTCACCTTGGCCAGCACGCTTGCCGCGGCGATGCAGCGGGCGGTGTAGTCGCCTCCCACCACCGGCAGTTGGGGTGAGGGAAGGCCGGGGACACGGAACGCGTCGACAAGCACGTAGCCCGGCTGCACCGAAAGCCCGGCGACGGCGCGGCGCGCGCCGTCAATGTTGGCGTGCTGGATGCCCCGGCGGTCAATCTCTGCCGCGGGGATGTGCACCACGGAATACGCCACCGCGATGTCTTTCACAGCGTCGAACAGCACGTCGCGCTTGCGGGCGGTGAGCTTTTTGGAGTCCGTGAGCTCCGCCAGTGCCGACTGTGGCTTTGGCGGCAGCACGCACGCGGCGATGGTGATGGGGCCGAAACACGCGCCCCGGCCGGCCTCGTCCACCCCCGCCACCGGACCGAAACCCGCCTTGTCCAAGGCTACCTCGTAGGTGCGCAGCTGTTTTAAGCGCCGCACGGGCCTACTGCTGGATGTCCGGGTCGCTCACGCCCTGCATGCGGTTGACCGGGAAGACCACAGCCTTGACCTTGCCGCGGATGTTCTCCTCCGGGATGGTGCCCTGGAACTGGTCGCCCATGTGCGCGCGCGAGTCCAGGGAATTGGTGCGGTTGTCGCCCATCATGAAGTAGTTGCCCTCCGGCACCGTCACCGGGCCGAAGTACGGCCCGCCGCAGGCGTCGGAGCCTGTGGATTTATCCACCGGGTAGAAGTTCGGCTGCAGAATGTAGGACTGGTCGATGGGCTTGCCGTCCACCATGATCGCCGGGTCCCCCGCCTGGCAGGACACCGTCTGCCCGCCGGTAGCGATGATGCGCTTGACCAGGGTGTTTTCGTCCTTCGGCACCAGGCCCACCCAGGAGCCGACCTCCTGCATGCCCCGGATGACCGGGTTGGAGGAACGGTTGGAGTCGAAGCCCGTGTTCCAGGAATCGGTGCCGGCGAAGACAATCACGTCGCCCGGCTCCGGGTCGGAGAAGTAGTAGCTGACCTTCTCCACGAAGATGCGGTCGCCGGAGCCGGACTCGCCGTGCAGCGTGGGCTCCATGGAGGCGGACGGGATGACGTAGAGGCGGCCGATGAACGTCTGGATCACAAACATGATCAGAAGCGTCAGCACCACCACGACCGGGATCTCCACGTACCAGGGAAGCTCCTTCTTCTCCTCCGGCTCGTCCGCAGCCGGCTGCTGCGCCACCGGGGCCGCCTCATAGCGCGGCTCGGCGGCGTACGGGTTGTGGGGCTGTGCAGGCTTCGAGGCGGAAGGCTCGCCTGCGGGTCCGTTCACGTTGGTCACCCGGGATACGTTAGCACCGCGGGAGCCGTCGACAAGCAAAGTGCCCCGCCCGAGCGGACTCGGACGGGGCACTTGTGCGCGCTGAAACTAGCGGCGCTCCTTGATACGGGCAGCCTTGCCGCGCAGGTCACGCATGTAGTACAGCTTCGCGCGACGGACGTCACCCTTGCGGACGACCTCGATCTTCTCGATGTTTGGGGAGTGCACCGGGAAGGTACGCTCAACGCCGATGCCGAAGGAGACCTTGCGCACGGTGAAGGTCTCGCGGATGCCCGCGCCCTGGCGGCGGACCACAAAGCCGGTGAAGACCTGGGTACGGGTCACAGAACCCTCGATAACCTTGACGTGGACGTCGAGGGTGTCGCCCGGGCGGAAGTCCGGGATGTCGTCGCGCAGCTGGCCTGCGTCGACAAGATCAATGATGCCGTTGCTCATGAAAGCAATCCTTTACGTGTTCGGACAGAGGACCCTGGCGGCACTTCCCCACCTGGGGCGCTCGGCCGGTTCATGTCGATTACAAGAACCTGCAGCATTTTACATATGCGCCGGTCACTTCCCAAATCCGGCGCGTTTCAACGCGTCGGCCATTGAGCCTGATGCTTCTCGACGTCCCTCCGGTCTACCCCGCTTCCGACCCTTGCCCGAAGTCTTGCCCTGCTGCTTGCGCTGCTTCTTCTGCGCCGGCTGTCCCGGCTCGTCGTCGAGCCGCAAGCTCAGGCCGATGCGGTTACGGGCCACGTCGACGTCCATGACCTTGACTTTCACCACCTCGCCGGAGCGCACCACCTCGTGCGGGTCGGAAACGAACTTGTGGCTCATGGCGGACACGTGCACGAGGCCGTCCTGGTGCACTCCCACGTCCACGAACGCGCCGAACGCGGCGACGTTGGTCACCGTGCCCTCCAGGATCATGCCGGGTTTTAGGTCCTTGACCTCGTTGACGCCTTCCTTGAACTCGGCAGTTTTGAATTCCGGGCGCGGGTCGCGGCCCGGCTTGTCCAGCTCGGCGAGGATGTCGGTGACGGTGGGCACGCCGAACTGCTCGTCCGCGAAGTCCTCGGGCGCGAGTGTGGTCAGCACCGCCGTGTTGCCGATGAGCTGCTCGGTGCTCAACCCCGTGGCCTGAGCGACGCGCTCGACCACCGGGTAGGCCTCCGGGTGCACAGCGGAGCCGTCGAGCGGATTGGCCCCGCCCTGGATGCGCAGGAAGCCGGCCGCCTGCTCGAACGCCTTCGGGCCGAGGCGCGGCACCTTGCCCAGCTCCTTGCGGGTGGTGAACCGACCGTTTTCGTCGCGGTAGGCCACGATGTTCTTCGCCACCGTGCCCGACAGGCCAGCCACGCGCTCAAGCAGCGGCGCGGAGGCGGTGTTGACGTCCACGCCGACGGAGTTCACCGCGTCCTCCACCACCGCGTCCAGTGTCTGGGCGAGCGCGGTCTGGTTCACGTCGTGCTGGTACTGGCCCACGCCGATGGACTTCGGGTCCACCTTGACCAGCTCCGCCAGCGGATCCTGCAGGCGGCGGGCGATGGACACCGCCGAGCGCAGCGAGACGTCCATGTCCGGGAACTCCTCCGCCGCGATCTGGCTGGCGGAGTACACCGAAGCGCCGGATTCGGACACCACCACCGGGGTCGGCCGCTTCCCGCCCGCCTGGGCGATCAGGTCCGCCACCTCTCCCGCGAGTTTCTCCGACTCGCGCGAAGCCGTACCGTTGCCCACTGCGATGAGTTCCACGCCGTGCTGCGCAGCCAGCGACGCCAGCTCCGCGCGCGAGGCGTCCCAGCGGTTCTGCGGCTGGTGCGGGTACACAATCGTGGTGGCCAGGACCTTGCCGGTCTCGTCCACCACCGCGCACTTCACACCGTTGCGGTAGCCCGGGTCCAGCGCCAGCGTGGCGCGCTGGCCGGCGGGCGCGGCCAGTAACACATCGCGCAGGTTGGTCTTGAACACCTGCAGCGCACCCTCCTCCGCCTTCTCCTTCAAACGCATGCGGGTGTCCAGATTCGCGGAGACCTGCAGCTTGGTGCGCCAGCCCCAGCGCACCGCCTTGGCCAGCCACTCGGAGTCTTTCACCGGCAGGTCGAAGCGCTCGGCGATCATGCCCTCGTACACGGCCTCCTCACCCGGGTCCATGTCCAGGGTGAGCACGCCCTCGGCTTCGCCACGCAGCAGCGCCAGGATGCGGTGGCTGGGCAGTTTCTCAAACGGCTCGGAGAATTCGAAGTAGTCCGCGAACTTCGCGCCCTCGGTTTCTTTGCCCTCCACCACGGCGGAGCGCATCGTGCCTTGGCTGTAGACGCGGTCGCGCACCTCGCCGACCAAGTCCGCGTCCGTGGCGAAGCGGTCCACCAGGATCGCGCGGGCGCCCTCGAGGGCGGACTTCGCGTCCGGGAAGCCCTCCGAGAGGTAGGCCTTTGCCAATGTTTCGGGGTCGGCCGAAGGGTCGTCGATAAGCTGCTGCTCCAACGCCTCAAGCCCGGCTTCGCGCGCGATATCCGCCTTCGTCTGGCGGCGCTTCTTGTACGGCAAATACAGGTCCTCCACGCGCGCCTTGGTGTCGGCGGCGAGGATCGCCTGCTTCAGCTCGTCGGTGAGTTTGCCCTGCTCTTCAATGCTTTCCAGCACGGCGTTCTTCCGCTCGGCGAGCTCGAGCAGGTAGGTGTTGCGCTCCTCGATGTGGCGCAGCTGCGCGTCGTCGAGGCCGCCCGTCGCCTCCTTGCGGTAGCGGGCGATGAACGGGACGGTGTTGCCCTCGGCGAGCAGTTTCAGCGCTTGCTCGACCTGGGTGTCCCGCACATTGATTTCGTTCGCGATGGTGGCTGCGATTGATGTCATTCGGACGAGTCTAGTCGCGCCTGTGTTGCGCCTGTTTTACAGCAGCACCTGCGCCAGAAGCGAACCCACCACGCACGAGGTGAACACCGAGATCGCGCCCGGGATGAGGAAGGAGTGGTTGATCACGAACTTGCCAATCCGCGTGGTGCCGGTGGTTGCCCACCAGATAGGTTAAACCTCTACAGTCTCGCCCGACTGATAAGCCCCAGGTGGCAGCGCGTTTTCCACCGCACGCGTGGCCTCCTCGAGCGCGAGCGCGGTGCGCCCGGCGACGGTGAGCGTATCCCCCTCCAGCGTGATCTCGGGGTCGCGGTAGCCAGCCTTCTTCAAGGCCCTGCGCACTTGCTTGACGACGACCCGCGTCGCCCCGTCCACTCTCACCGTCGTAAGCACGTCGCGTGCGTCCAACATGAACCGGTCGTCCTCGCTCAGATGAGTTTGCTCCAGCAGCTCTGGGCGGACCTCGCGGGTGCGCTTCAACGACTGCTCCCTGCGCCAGGCCTCCACCTTGGCGTGGTCGCCGGAAGTGAGCACCGCCGGCGCCTCAAGCCCGCGCCACACGCGCGGCTTGGTGTAGCTCGGGCCTTCGAGCAGACCGTCGGAGAAACTGTCGTCCTCGTGGCTTTCCGTGTTTCCCAGCACGCCCGGGATCAGGCGCGTGACCGCCTCCGCGATGACCAGGACGGCAACCTCGCCGCCGATCAGCACGTAGTCGCCGATGGAGACCTCGCGCACCCGGTAGCGCTTTTTCGCGTCCTCGAAGACTCGCTGATCGATGCCCTCGTAGCGCCCGCAGGCGAACACGATGTGCTCCTCGCGCGACCACGCCTGTGCGTCCTGCTGCGTGAAGGGTTTGCCGGCCGGGGTGGGCACGAGCAGCAGCGGCTTGCCGCTGTCCTCGCCGCCCTCGTACGGACGGGGTGCCACCTCGTGGAGGTCGTCGTGGCGCAGCTTGTCGTTGCGGTGCGCGGCGGCGGTGTCGAGGGATCTTCCGGGGCGGCCTTTGGCGACGTCGTCAAGCGCGGGCCCCCACACCTCCGGCTTCATCACCATGCCCGGTCCCCCGCCCAGCGGCGGGGCGTCCACAGACTTGTGGTTGCCGGTGGCCCAATCGCGCAGGTCGTGCACGCCCACCGACAGGATCCCCTGCTCGATCGCCTTGCCCAGCAGCGCGTGGCGCAGCGGGTCGAGGTATTCGGGGAAGATGGTGACAACGTCGAGGCGCAGCTTAGACATCCAGCAGGCCCTCGGGCGGGGTGATGGTGAGGTAGCCCGCATCCGTGTCGAGCTCCGGGACGAAGTCCATCACGAACGGGACCATGACGTCCTTGCCGTTGTAGTCGATCTCCAGGATTTTCCGGTTCGGCGCGTCCATCACGCCGGTGACCTCGCCGACCTCTGCACCCTCGTGGCGCACCTTCAGGCCGATGAGCTCATGGTTGTAGTACTCGTCCGAGTCTTCCTCGCGCTCGAGCGGCTCGGCGAAGAACTTCATGCCGCGCAGGCTGTCGGCGGCAGTGCGGTCCGGCACCTCCTCGAAGCTGACCAGCAGGCGCTTCTGGTGCGGGCGCACCGTCTTCACGGTCAGCTCCCGCTCCTTGCCCGCCTGGCGGCCGGCGAGCACAGCGCCGACGGCGATGTGCTCCTCCGACTCGTCCGCCAGCAACTCGACGGCAACCTCACCTTTCACGCCGTGGGACTTGACCACGCGGCCGATCTGCAGCTCCATGGGAGCCAAGACTATCAGCGCATAATCTGCCTACACTGCGCGAGTATGAGGATCTACGAAGGCCCAACCGGCACCTCCAATGAATTGAAGTATCCCTTCGACGAATTCACTACACGCCCCTCAATCCGGTTCGAGTCCAGCGAACGTCCGGATAGCCCCACAACCTCCAAGGTGTGTGGGACCCCGTACCTCCCCGAATACGCGCCGTACCCGTATCGCAGTGGTGAGCCTATGTACTTCATCGCTCAGTTCAATTTTTCAGAATTCGATCCTCTCCCTGGTTTTCCAACCACCGGGCTACTTCAACTGTTCGTCTCAGATGATGACATGTGGGGCGATAATTACCGGGATACGGTAAAAGAACCATCGGACCACGAACCAACTCAAAACGCTCGATACCTTCCGGACACGACAAAACCGCACGTTGGTGAGGTGCCCGAAAGTGTCCTGGATTCCGGTGATCACCCCGCAATTGATCCACTCGAGGCCACCACTATTTCTGGTGTGCGCACCGATCAATTTGTGACTCTAGGGTCCAAAGAATTCAACACTTACGCTTTTTCACCCCGCAAACCCCACGCCCTTCTAAGAAGAGACAGCGATCTGCAAACACTACATACGTTCCGCGGGCGGATCGTGTCACGCAGAGTAATCGGGGATCAAGAAGAAATTTGCACGACGCGAGCGTGGACAGATGACAAAAGCGAACTTCAGGCTATGTTTGATTCCGCTATCGCCCAGGCGGAACAAGAAGGATTTGCTCTCGACCCCTCGGCTGACCAGCTACTACAGCCAGCACCTTACTTTTGGAAGGACAGTACTCGGCTCGGAGGATACTCCCAGTGGATCAATGACTGCATTCTGACACCCGGAGACCCGCGCGTGTCGCTTGCATCTGTAAGTCACGACGGCAATCTGATGTTTGGCGACTGCGGCTACGGCAATTTCTTCATCCACCCAGACGATCTCGCCGCGCGCAACTTCGACCGGGTCATCTTCGGCTGGGAGTGCAGCTAGAGAAAACACACCCTAAAAAACTGCCCCCCCACCAACACGAAACCCCCGTTCCGCGCGCGGTGTGCGGGAACGGGGGTTCGTCGATAAGCGAAGAGTGCTTAGTTCTCCTCAGCCGGAGCGTCCTCGGAAGCCTCGGACTCAGCCTCAGCGGACTCGCCCTCGGCCTCAGCAGCCTCGGCCTCGGCAGCAGCGGCGGCCTCAGCGGCCTCCTTTGCCTCAGCCTCTTCCTTGGCCTTCTTGCGCTTCTCGGTGATGGCCTCGGCGGTCGGGCCGTTCTTGGCCTCCTCCAGAGCCTGGTTGAACAGGTCGAGCTTGGACGGCTTCTCCTCGGCCACCTTCAGGGTGCCCTCAGCACCGTCGAGGCCCTTGTGCTTCTGCCAGTCGCCGGTCACCTTCAGCAGTGCGAGCACCGGCTCGGTCGGCTGCGCGCCGACACCCAGCCAGTACTGAGCGCGCTCGGAATCGATGCGGATGAGCGACGGCTCTTCCTTCGGGTGGTAGATGCCGATGTTCTCGATGACGGCACCGTCGCGACGGGTGCGGGCGTCAGCGATGACGACGCGGTACTGCGCGTTGCGGATCTTGCCAACGCGCTGCAGCTTGATCTTTACAGCCATGGTGTACTTCCTTTTAGGTCACTGGGCAGTGCAGACACTCGCCACTTATCGACGAGCCGGTTCAACCCTTCTTATTTACCCTGCGCGTGCCTGGCCGGGCGACCTCCCTTGCTTGGAGGCAAGAGCAAGACGGATCCGGCGCGTACGCAGTTATGGACTTGTCGTGCCTGGCGCACAAAGACGCCGGACAACCCGTGATACCTTACGCGCGCTTCGCCCAGGTTCCAAAACACGCGTCCGCTTTTGGCCGGTCATGCCCGCGCGAGTCTGGTTCGGTCTCGCGCACGCGGAACGGTATTGTCCTTAACCGCTTGTGACGATAATCGGCACAGCGCAACAAGACACACACGACAAGACGGGTTGGAGAAACGGTTGAGTACGACGGCAGGGCACGCACCGCGGCCGACGAAGGGCTCCACCGCCTACCGCGTTGACCTGGACGGGCTGCGAGGCTTCGCCATCGCGCTGGTGGTCATCTTCCACGTGTTCGTCGGCCGCGTCTCCGGCGGCGTCGATGTGTTCCTGCTGCTGTCCGGCTACTTCTTCCTCGGCGGCCAGCTGCGCTACGCGCTGCGCCCGAACCCGAACCTGAACCCGTGGTGGCCGTTGTGGCGCACCATCCGCAGGTTGGTGCCGGCACTGGCGCTGGTGGTGGTTGCAGTCGTCGGCCTGGTCATGGCGTTCACCCCGGAACTGATGGGCGTGGAGCTGTCCCGCCAGGTCACCGCGTCGATGCTGTACTTCCAAAACTGGGAGCTGATGGCGCAGAACGCGGACTACGCCGCGGCCAGCCAGGAGACCTCTCCCCTGCAGCACCTGTGGTCCATGTCCGTGCAGGGGCAGTTCTACGTCTTCGGCATTCTGCTGGGCTGGGTCGTTGCCGTGGCCGTCGTGAAGCTGCACGCGAAGCCTGAGCACGCCCGCCGCGCCGCGATTGCGCTGCTGGCTGTGATCACCGTGGCGTCGTTCGCCTGGGCCTCTCGTTTCGGGCTGGAGGGCACCGGCGAGAACTACTACTCCACGTTCTCCCGCGCGTGGGAGCTCTCCCTCGGCGCGCTGCTGGCGTTCGTGCCGAGGAACCGGTTCCTGCCGCAGACCACCGCATGGCTGACCGCGCTGCTCGGCGTGGTGCTCATCGCCGTCACCGGTCTGATCGTGCCCACCTCGCTGGCCTTCCCCGGCCCCGTCGCCCTGATCCCGCTGACCGGCGCGGCGCTGGTGATCCTCTCCGGCAACGCCAACGGCGTGTCCAGAGTGCTCGCCTCCGCCCCGATGACCTGGCTGGGCAGCGTGGCCTACTCGCTGTACCTGTGGCACTGGCCGCTTTTGATCATCGTCACCGTCATCGGCGGCTACGACACCCCGCCGGCCTGGCTGGGCGCACTTGTCATTGTGGTGTCGCTGTGCCTGGCGCACGTCACCCACACGCTCGTGGAGGATCCGCTTCGTCAGCACCGCCAGCGCCCGCGTGGCGACGACCATCCGGTGGCCGACGCGAGAGCGTCGCTACGCACCTTGCCCGGTGCCGCGCGTGCGGTAGGTGGCGTGCTGGCGACAGCGCTTTTTGCCGTGGCGCTGGCCGTGCAGCCGTACTGGGACAACCGCGTCGACAGCGCGGAAAAGGCCCTCGACCCGGTCAACTACCCCGGCGCCCGCGCCATCCAAGGCGCGCAAGTGCCGAACGTGAAACCGCAGCCAAACCCGAACCTCATCGCCGGCGTGTTCCCGCCCATCGGGCTCGACGACTGCATGATCTTCCTCTCCGAAGCCCCCGACGCCATGCCGGGCCCTGACTGCACCTACGGCGACCTCGCGGCGGAGACGACGGTCGTGCTCGCCGGCGGCTCCCACATCGAGCCATTTATCGTCCCCCTGGACAAACTGGGCAAGGAGCACCACTTCAAGGTCGCCACCTTCGTGCGCCAGGAATGCCCGCTGGTTGTCGGCGGGCCTCTGGATCCGGCCAACGAGATCGTCTCCCCCGAGTGCGCCGAGTGGGGCGAAAACGCCATGCAGGAGATCATCAACCTGCAGCCCGCCATGGTCATCTCCACCTCCACCCGCCCCGCGGGCCACGCCGGCGACGGCCGCGTCTCCGCCGACTACGTGCCGGAAGCCTACGCCAACCTCTGGCAGCGCCTGGCCGAGCTAGGCATCCCGTTCGTGGGCCTGCGCGACAACCCGTGGATGTTCACCCCCACCGGCGAGCCAATGGACCCGAACCTGTGCATCGTGGCGGGCTACTCCGAGCACGACTGCTCCATGGCCGCGGACATGGTCTACGCTCCCGAGGACCCGGCGGCGGAGCTGATCGACGCCGCCTTCGCGCAGTGGGAAATCGACACCGCCAGCTGGTACTGCGTGGACGGTCTGTGCCCGCCGCAGATCGGCAACGTGTACATCTACCGCGACCAAAACCACATCTCCAACGCCTACGCCGAGTCGCTGGCTCCGGTTCTGTGGGAGCGCCTCGCGCCCGTTTTCGAGGAGCTTTCGCTTCTCGACGCCCCTCCGGCCACCCCGTAGCCCCCATACCCGTGGCGCTCCCGTCGGCTCCCCCGCGGTTCGGCCC
>ERZ1031329.15-NODE-15-length-84341-cov-25.332962_pt1 | contig 84341 bp, 83 predicted proteins | sample MGYA00518053_ERZ1031329 | MGnify/ENA primary metagenome ERZ1031329 (study PRJEB33718, sample SAMN03159840) | human skin metagenome | collected 2014-02-25 | study: EMG produced TPA metagenomics assembly of the PRJNA266117 data set (Human skin bacterial metagenome... | reverse complement strand
AACTTCATACCGAGCCGAAAGCACAAACGGCTACACCACTACACAGGACTTGACCGTACGGGGAGAACACGAACGCCACAGCGTCAAGCGATGTCAACGTCTCATCATCGAGTACTTCCCCCGCCGCCAGCACACGCGGCGGCAGCGACAAGATCTCCTCAACTTCCTCGCGCGACGTCTTAGGCTTGACCTTTCGGGCAGCCACCGGGGCATCAACGGACGGTGGCGATGTCAACGACGACGGCACCAACTGAGGCAACTGCGAATCGGTCATGAACAAAACCTCCTACGGTTCGTCGTTCACAACCAGCCTGGCACTAAGGGGCCAGTGCCGTCGGTGTTCACCGGCCAGCCCGGGGTGAAACCGTGGGTGCCGTTCGCGGCTTTCGCCGTGGCCCTGGTGGTTATCTCTGTGATCATGTCGCTGGTTGGCGTGTACGGCTACGGCGCGTCGTGGGGCCAGGTGGTCGGCAACATGGGCGCCGATTTCCCGGTTGAGCTCGTCGCGCTGCTGTTCGCCGCGCTCGCCGAGGAGATGACGTTCCGCGGCGTGTTCCTCCAGGCGTTCACCGCATGGACCCGGAACCCGGTGATCGGCGCGCTGCTGGCTGCGGTCCCGTTCGTCCTCGTGCACCCGCAGGCGTACGGCTCGCCGGTCGGCATCGCGCACTACGTCGCCGACGCGCTGCTGTTTACCCTGCTGGTGTGGGTGTTCAACGGGATCTGGGTGGCGGTGGCCGTGCACCTGGCCTGGAATACGTTCGGCACGGTCCAGGACCTTGGATTGCCCACCTCGGCCGCGGCCACCGCAGCGAGCTTCGTCGCCATGGCGGCCGCGACTGCACTGGTCATAGCTCTCTTCCGGCGAAAGGCGTCGGCGCAGCCCGCCGCGTAGCTGCCTTCGCTACCATCGCGCTTGTGTTGGAAGTGCTACGCATATTCACCCGCCTCGGCCTGACATCCTTCGGCGGGCCGACGGCGCATTTGGGGTACTTCCGGGACGAGTTCGTTGATAAGCGAAGGTGGCTCAGCGACGACGAATACGCCGACCTCGTCGCCCTGTGCCAGTTCATGCCGGGCCCCGCATCGAGCCAGGTCGGCATGGCAATCGGCCTCAAGCGCGCCGGCTACGGAGGCATGATCGCGGCGTTTGTGGGATTCACGCTGCCGAGCGTGATCCTCATGGTCGCGTTCGCGCTCGGGGTGGCGCGCCTCGGCGACATCTCGGACGCCGGCTGGCTCGCGGGGCTGAAGGCGGCGGCGGTGGCGGTCGTCGCGCAGGCGGTGATGGGCATGGCGAAAAGCATCGTCACGGACCGCTTGCGTGCGGCCGTCGCGCTCGCTGCCTTCCTCATCGTCCTGCTGGTCCCGCACCCCGCGGCCCAGGTCGGCGCGATCGTTGCGGGCATGCTCGTAGCCACCTTTGCGCTTTCGCCTATCGACGCCCCTCCGGCCCCCACACGCACCTCCACCGCCAGCCGCACCGTAGGGATTGTCAGCTTAGGAGTGTTCGCGGCGCTGCTCGCGCTGCTTCCACTGACTGGGCGCATGGGCACGAGCTGGGGCATGTTCGACAGCTTCTACCGCTCCGGCGCTCTGGTCTTCGGCGGCGGGCACGTGGTGCTGCCGCTGTTGGAGCAGGCCACGGTGCCCACCGGCCTGGTGGACCACGACACCTTCCTCGCCGGCTACGGCGCCGCCCAGGCGGTGCCCGGCCCGCTGTTCACCTTCGCGTCCTTCCTCGGCGCCTCGGCCGAGGGTGTTCACTGGCTGTGGGGTGCGGCCCTGGCCACGGTGGCGATCTTCCTGCCGGCGGCACTCCTGGTCGTCGGGATCATGCCGTTTTGGGACCGGCTGCGCGCCAACCCGCACGCCGCCAGCGCCCTTGCCGGCGCGAACGCGGCCGTGGTGGGCATCCTCGCCGCGGCGCTGTACACCCCGGTGTTCACTTCCGGCATCCACGGGCCGGCGACGATGGCGGTCGCGGCCATGGCGTTCGTGGCGCTGAAAAACTTCAAGGCCCCGGCCTGGGCGGTGGTCATCGGCACCGCGGCGGTCGGGTGGGCAGTGTTGTGACTGCGCCCGTGATTCGGATGGCGACGGTGGGGGAGGCGGAGCTCGTCGCAAAGCTAATGCACGACTTCAACACCGAGTTCGACACCCCGGTGCCCGACAACCTGGAGCGCAGGTTCGCGCAGCTCATCGCCCGCGACGACGTGCTCGTGGTGCTCGCAGGCGAGGTCGGGTTCGCGTACCTGACGCTGCGGCCGAGCCCGTACTACGACGGCCCGGTGGCGATGCTGGAGGAGCTCTACGTCGCCCCGTCGCACCGCGGCCGCGGGCTGGGCACGCAGATGATGGCGCGGGTGCTGTCTGAGCTCGCGGCGCGCGGGGCGGGCGAGATGCAGATCAACGTCGACGAGGTGGACGCGGGCGCGCGGCGGTTCTACGAGCGGCACTGCTTCACCAACATCGAGGCCGGATCGCGGATGCTGCTGTATATCCGGGAGCTGTAGCGTAAAGGCATGCACGCGATCGATCTGCTCGACGTCATCTACACCGCCGGTGTCGTCTTCGACGGGCTGTCCACCAGCCGTCCTGCCACCGACCGCTACCTTCGCTCGGGCGATACGGACGGGGTGCGTGGCCGCGGTGATCTGGCGTTGCTGCAGGACCTGGAGGCGGCTGCGGAGTTCGTCATCGCCACCGCCGGCGAGCCAATCACCGCGGCATATCTCGGGCGTATCAACGCACAGCTCACCCGCAGCGCCGCGCTCAACCCCGGCAAGCTGCGCCGAGCGGAACAGGGCATCGGCGTGCACACCGCCCACGGCCGGCACGAACCCGCGGCGGTCACGGCTGAAGAGCTTGACGCGCTCATTCAACAGCAGCTCAAGCTTGACGACGCCCTCCGGTCCGCCGCACATCTCTTCGTTGAAGTCGCTCGAGCCCAGCCTTTCGAAGACGGCAACAAGCGCACCGCGATCTTCGCCGCGAACAGTTACTTAATCGGCCAAGGGACAGGTGCGCTGATGGCGGTGCCGCACGACGACGCGGACCCGTCGGTGAGTCGCGGGTTTCACGATCTGCTCGCTCGGGCCTACGTCTTCGGCGAGACAGGACCGGTTGTGGAAGCCCTGGTCCGGCACAACTCGGGCCAATAGGGAATACTTAACCCCCATGACGAGTAGAAACCAGGCAGAAGTTACCCAAACTGTGATCCTCCCGCAGTCGCGGGACGCGCTGTTTATCACCCTCGGCTTCAAAGACGGCGGCGAGGAGGCGGCGCTGGAGGTGCTGTCCAGCCTGTCCAGCCTGACCAATGGCGTGGGCTTCCGCTACCCCAAGGCGCACCTGACCGCGGTGGCCGGCATCGGTGCGAAGATGTGGGACCGCCTCTTCGCGCTGGACAAGCCGGAGCACCTGCACGAGTTCGTGGAGCTTCAGGGCGCGAAGCACCACGCGCCGTCCACCCCGGGCGATGTGTTCTTCCACATCCGCTCCGACGAGTTCGACGTCGCCTTCGAGCTGGCGCGCCGCATCAACGCGATCGTGGAGGACCACATCGACTACCACGACGAGGTCCACGCTTTCCAGTACCAGGATTTCCGCGACCCGCTCGGCTTCGTCGACGGCACTGAGAGCCCCCGCGGCCAGGAAGGCGTCGAGGTGGCGATCATCCGCGACGGCATCTGGAAGGGCGGCAGCTACATCGTCGAGCAGAAGTACGTGCACAACCTGAAGGACTGGAACGACCTGCCGGTGGAGGAGCAAGAACAGGTCATCGGCCGCACGAAGCACTCCGACATCGAACTGGACGAGAAGGCGCCGAACAGCCACGTCGCCGTCAACCAGGTCGAAGACGAGGACGGCAACGGCCTCGAGATCGTGCGCAACAACCTCTCCTTCGGCGACGCGCTGGGCAAGCAAGGCACCTTCTTCATGAGCTACGCCCGCGACCCCCGCGTCACCGAAGTGATGCTGCGGCGGATGTTCATCGGCGAGCCGGAGGGAAACTACGACCGCATCCTGGACTTCTCCGAGGCGCTGACCGGCTGCAACTTCTTCGCCCCGCCGCGCGTGTTCCTGGACCACTGCGCCGACTACGCGCACCCGCACCTGCGCGGTGAGGGCGGCCAGGAGCCGAACCAGCCGGCGATCAACCTGCCGCAGGGCAAGACGGTCTTCCCGGACCGCGCGGACGTGCCCACCTCCCACAACGCCGAGGACACCGAGGCGGCGAAGGCCCGCTTCGAGGGCGCGCTACGCAGGGAGCAGTAGCTTTACGACGAGCCCGCCCCCGGCCCGCGCCGCCAACTCGAGCGAGCCACCGTGGGCCTTCGCTATCGCCTTGACCAGGGCCAACCCCAGCCCGTGGCCCGAACCTGAGGTGCGGTGGGCGCGGGCAAACGGCTCGGTCCAGGTGGCGACCTCTGCCGGGTCGAGCGGGTCGCCGCCGGATTCGACGGTGATCTCGGCGCCGGCCCCGACGCGCCGGAGCGCGATCGACCCGTCGGTGCCGTGGATCGCGGCGTTGCGCGCGACGTTGTCCACGGCCTGGCGGATCAGGGTGGGGGAGGCCTCGACCGTCAACGGCTCGGCGGTAACGGCCATGCCGTGGGCGGCGCCGACCTCGCGGCACGCGGCGGCCAGGTCGACGGGTGCGCGGTCGCGGACCTGCACGTTGGCCAGCTGCAGCAGCGAGGAGACGGTCGCGGCGTTGCGGGCGTTGACCTCGCGGATCCGGCCCAGCGCGGGGCGCAGGTCGGCGTCGTCGCCGGAAAGCGCAACGTCGGCGACGGTCTGGATCGTCGCGATCGGGGTCTTCAGCTCGTGGGAGGCGTTGGCGGCGAAGCGGCGCTGGCGCTCGACGGCGTCGGCGAGCTCGTCCAACATGGCGTTGAGCGCCTCGGCCAGCTCGCCGACCTCGTCGCGGGGGCCGTCGTAGTCGATGCGGGCTTTCAAGTCGCCGCGGGTGACGGTGCGGGCGTCGTCGGCGATCGAGCGCAGTGGGGTGATCACCAGCCCCGCCACGAACCAGCCCACCACGCCCGCAAGCGCGGTGAGCAGCGCGAGCGCCCCCAGGGAGGCGAGGAGGATGCGGCGCAGGATCTCGTCGGTCACCGGCACGGCGCCGTCGATGACCACGCCGTCGTCAGCGCCCGGAAACGAGGCCATCACCGGCACCGGGGTGAGCTTCAGGTACGCGTACACCAACCCGATCAACGCCAGGCCGACACCGAGGACGGTGGCCACGAACATCACGGTGATGCGGGCCCGCAGGCTCAGCCTCATCGCTCCGCCTCCGCCACGTAGTACCCGGCGCCGGTGACGGTGTGCACGATGCGCGGCTCGCCGAGTTTCTTGCGCAGGTGCGACACCGTCACGCGCGGGGAGTTGGTGAACGGGTCGGCGTTTTCGTCCCAGGCCTCCGCCAGTAGGTCCTCGGCGGAGATCACCCCGCCGCCGGCCTCCATGAGCACCCTGAGCACCGCGAACTCCTTCGGGCTCAGGCTCACCGGTGCCTCGCCGCGCGTCACCTCGCGGCGGAAGGTGTCCAGGCGCACGTCCCCGCAGCGGTACACCTCGCCGCGCGACGGCGCGTTGCGCTTGGCCAGGGCTTTAACCCGCGCCACCAGCTCCGGCAGCTCGAACGGCTTGGCCAAGTAGTCGTCGGCGCCGAGGTCGAAGCCCTCCAGCCGGTCGTCCAGCGCCCCGGACGCGGTCAGCATGATCACCCGCGTGGCGGGCTGGGACTCCACGACGTGCCTGCACACCGCGTCGCCGTGCACCCCGGGCAGGTCCCGGTCCAATACGACGACGTCGGGCGGCAGCTCGTCGATAAGCTTCAGCGCCTCAAACCCGTCGTAGGCGACGCGTGTGTGCATCCCGGCGCGCGAAAGGCCGGTGGCGATGGCGTCGGCGAGGAAGGCCTCGTCGTCCACGATAAGCACCCGAATTGTCATGGTTGCGATCGTATGCGCCGCGATGTTGCGCCCGTGTAAACGTCCGGGTTAACGCGGGCGCAACACGCGGGTTCGTAGCTTTAAGCGGCATGCAGACCAGAATCGTTGGAATCGACGCGGCTCGGGCGGTGGCGCTCATCGCGATGATCGTCGCGCACCTCACCGCGCCGGGCGGCATCGCAGCGCAGCTGTTGTTCGGCTTCCCCGCGGGGCTCTTCGCGTTCCTCGCCGGGGTGTCCATGGGGCTGATGCGCGCCCGGCCGGCGCAGTTCGTGGTGCGCGGGGCGTGCCTGATTGCGCTGCACTTCGCGCTGGTGCCGTTCTCCGGAACCATCGAGGTGGTCCTGGGCACGATCGGGGTCTGCATGATCGTCCTCGCGTGGGCGCCGAAGCTGGATTCGGCGTGGCTTGCCTGGCTCGCCTTCGCCGGCACGTTGGGCTCCGCGGCACTCGCGCCGTCGATCTCGCCGTACCCGCCGCTGATGTGGGCAGTGCTCATGGTCGCCGGGATCCTGTTTGCGCGCCACATGCCGCTGCGCGCCGGGGCGGTCGTCGGGTGCGTGCTGTTCGCGGCCGATGTTGCGCTGCGGTGGTGGGTGCCGTTGCCCCCGCTTCTCGACGCCACCGGCCACGCCGGCGGGCTTGCCGATGTGGTGGGGACCGCCGGGGCGTCGATAGGCATCTGTTCCCTGTGCTGCCTGGCGCAGCGATGGCTGTGGTGGCTCGCGCCGCTGGGGCGGATGACGCTGACCCTGTATTGCCTGCACGTGCTGAGCGCGCAGTGGGTCGGGGTGTGGGCGAGCGTGATCGGCGCCGCCGTGATCGCGTACGGCTGGCTCACCGTGTTTAAGCGCGGGCCGCTGGAAAGTACTGTTCGCCGCCTTACGGCGGTGGTTGGAAAGGAAAATAATGAAAAAGTTGGCGTTTAGTGTTGCAGTTGGTGTTGCTTTGGCGGCGCAGCCCGCGGGGGCGATGGAATCGGAGCGGTTCGCCGGCGACGCGGCGGAGGCCGAGCCGGTGGTCTCGGTGCGCGTGGACGACTCCGACCCCGACGACGGCGTGTGCACCGGCACCGCCATCGACCCGCACTGGGTGATCACCGCCCGCCACTGCGTCGAGGCGGCCGCCAAGCCCGGCGGCTCGGTGCGCACCGGCCAGGGCGAAAACCAGAAGGTGTTCCAGGTGGACCGTCACGAGGTCGCGCCCCGCGGCGACATCGCGCTGCTGCACACCACCGAAGACCTGGGGCTTTCCACCTACGCGACGATTGCGGACACGGTGCCGTCCGGCGAGGTGAACATCTACGGCTGGTCCTCCGACGGCTCCGGCGGGTCGACCAAGCTGCCCGCCGCGGAGGCGACGGTGCGCGGAGAATCGCCGCTCGCGCTTTTCGACGCTCCGTCCGCCCTCGACGTCGCTCTAAAGCACGGGGCGCGGATCCAGCCTGGCGACTCCGGCGGCGCCATCTTCTCTGAAGGCAAGGTTGCCGGAGTGATGTCGGCCGGGCTGTTCGAAGACCCGGAAAACCCCACCGAGGAGGAGATGACCTCGAACGCCGCGGTGGCGGTGGCGCCGGTGGCGGAGCAGGCCGAGTGGATCCGCGGTGTGGTCGCGGGTTCTTCTGGTGCTGCTTCAGGGGGCGAGTCCTCGGAGCCCGCCGCCTCCCTGCGCTACGTGGTGCTCGGCCTCGGCGCGCTCGCGCTGGTGGCGGCCGGCCTGTTCATGGCCACCCGCCGCAAGCACGAGGGCTAGCGCTTCGCGATCGGCCCGAGCACCCCGTCCACCGCAAACGGGAACAGCAGGGCCACCAGGTTCGCGAGCCCGAAGGCGCCGGCGATGGCCGCCGGGATGATCCAGCCGAGGTTGCCGGAGCTCGAGCCGTTGCCGACAGCGGGCTTGTTCGGCTCGGGCTTGTTCGGCGTGGGCTTGCTCGGCTCGGCCTGCCCCGCGGCGGGCGCGACCTCGACGGGCACGGTCACCTCGGTGCCGGCGTCGGTGGTGATGCGCAGTTCCTGGGCGCCAGACATCCCCGCCGGGACGGTGAGCTTCACGGTGGCGGTGCCGTACTCGTTGGCGGTCTGGTCGCCGTTGTTGGGGGAGATGGTGGCGGAACCGGAGGCGTCGCCAAGCGTTGCGGTGGCGGTGGTGGCGCGCTCGCCCTTGTCGAAGAGGAGGGAGCTGAGCTCGATGGTTGTCTCCTTGCCCGCGGTGACCGGGGCGGGGAGGTGGACGCCTACGTTGGACTGGCCGGTGCGCTGCTTCTGGCCGGAGCTGAGCGCCTCCACCAGCGCGTTGAGGTCCACGTAGCCCAAGTTCGCGGGCTCGGAGCCCTTGGTGAAGGCCTTGAAGTTGTCGCCGCCGGCGAGCAGGAAGGTCGAGCCGGCGACCACGTAGGTCTTCTCCGGGTCGATCGGGGCGCCGTCGACGGTGACCGAGGTGATCTTGGAGCCGACCGGCGCGGCCGGGTCGTAGGTGTAGGAGACGTTGTCGGAGATGCCCAGCGGGAACATGGGGCGGTCCGGGTCGTCGCGCCACTGCTCCTCCAGCGCCTGCACCACGTCGGAGCCCTTCAGCTCGACGTAGGTGTTCTCGCCGCCGAACGGCTGGACGGAAAACGCCTGCTCGTAGGTGACGTCGCCGGCCTCGAGCTCGGCACGGACGCCGCCCGCGTTCATCACGCCGATGTCGGCCGTGACAGACGAGTTCTTGGACACGCCCTGGCGGGTCGCCTCCGCGATATAGTTGTTGAGCTGGGACTCCTTGTCGCCCGCCCTGTACAGGTCCTCGTCCGTGTGCCCGATGACCTTCTTGCCCTCGGTGCCGGCCTTCGCCAGCGCGTCCTTGACCACGGCGTCGATTTCGGGCTGCGGGGTGTCGCAGGCGCGGATCGTGTCGGCGTCGAGAAGCTCGGCGTTTCTCACGGTCAGCTTCTTGGTGGCGCGGTCGAAGCTCAGGTCCACGTTGGCAAGGTTGGCGCCGTAGGAGCCGGCCTGGATCAAAAGCGGCTTCTCGCCGGTGGGCTCGATCGACTGGTGCGAGTGGCCGAGGAACGCCACGTCGACGGCGTCCGAGAACTCGTCGGCCTTGATGCCGCCCTCGTGCACGAGTGCGATGACCACGTCGGCCTCGCCGCTATCTTTTAGCTGCTCGGCGAGCTTGTTCGTGGTCGCGACCGGGTCGTTCCAGGCGATGCCCTCGATGGACTTCGGGTTGACCAGGTTCGGCATGTCGTCGGTGATGGTGCCCACGAAGGCGACCTTCGCGCCGTCGAGGTCCTTGACCACGTAGTCCTTCGTGTTCTTCACGGTCTTGGCGTTGGCGGCGAGGTAGTCGAAGTCCGCGGCCTTGGTGACGCGGTTTGAGAAGTCCTCGGCGCCCTCGTCGAGCTCGTGGTTGCCCAGTGCGGAGACTTGGAGGTTCATCCGGTTGAGGATCTCCAGGGTGGGGGCGTCGTTGAGCAGCTTCGATGCGAAGGGGGAGGCGCCGATGTTGTCGCCGGCGGAGGTGAAGACGTGGGTCTTGCCCGCGGCGGCCTCGTCTACGGCGCACTTGAGGTGGGCTGCGCCCGGGACGTACTTCGTTTCCTCCCAGTAGCCGTGGAAGTCAGTGACGTTGGAGATGGTGAACTCGGAGGTCTCGGCCGCCAGCGCCGCCGGGGTGAACGGGGTGAAGGCGGCGGCGAGCGCGGCGGTGGTGGTCGCGGTGATCAGCTGGATGCGGTAACGGGCGGACACGAGGGGCCTTTCTCTTTGGGCGGGTTGTGTGAGAGCAACCTTAGAAAGGCCGTTTTGCGGTGAGGTTTCTTTCAGGTGAATTCTGGGTAGCGGACAAGGAGGTCATCGCCGATGACGGCGCCGTCGTTCAAGGTTGCGTTACTTATCGACGCCTCCTCCGCCGTCGCCCCCATAATGTGGCCCACCTCGTCGCCGTGGGCGATGAGGTGGTCGGCGATGATGCGGCGGTGGCAGCGCCACCACACCGCCTCTGAGCACATCACGGCGGTGGGGGTGTCGGCGGCGTGGTCGCGCAGTTCGGCGAGGGCGTCGGCGAATTCGTTTCCGAGGGCATGGTCGGCGTAGTTGTGGAAGCTGCGGTTGCGCCAGTTGCCGTTGACCTCGAAGGGGACGGTGCGCGAGACATTGCGGCGGCCGGTGAGGCCCTCGCTGCGGCTGTAGGCGATGCCGTGGGTGGGCAGGTGCGCGGCGAGGTGGTCGTCGTTGAACCACGGATACTTCTGGGATCCGGGGAGTTTGCGCACGTCAACGATGGACTTCACCCGGGCGGCAGAGAGCATCGCGATGAAGTCGTCGAAGTCGAGGTTGGAGTGGCCCACGGTGTAAATGCGCATGCCGACCACGCTACGCCCGGTGCTCGTCACACCCGCATCGGTGTCCAGGTGTCTTTCATCGGCGGGTGGCCGGGCGGGTAAAACGCGGGGTCGCGGCCGGTGTGCTTGGCGCATTCGCACCTGCCCTTCGCGGCATAGATTCTGCTCACCGCCGAGTGTTTCGCCGGGACCGATTGGTTGAATTTGAGCGGGTCACTCGGTCGCCGTCGGAACCCTGACCTGCCCGTATTCGGGTCGAAATCCATGTACCCCTTGTTAAAGGAGCCGTCTCTGTGGTCGTTGTTGCACCTGTGGTGCTCGCGGCACAGCCCGGTGAGGTTTTCGATGTCGGTGTTTCCACCCTTGATCCAGGCGAGGATGTGGTGGGCCTCGCACTCCGACATGGCGGCGGTGCACCCGAGCCAGGAGCAGACCCCCTGCACCGCAAACATGGCGATGCGCTGGGCCACCGACGCCAGCCGGCTGGTGCGTCCCATCCACAGTGGCACGGAGCTGACCCCGTCGACCTGCAGCAGGAAATCGGTTGTGCCGTCCATGCCCAGGCGCACGAGGTCGAAGCAGTCCACTTCGATTCCGGTGTTGGTGTCGAAGAGCATCGCGGCGTCGCCGTCCGCGAGGTCGTCCAACGTCAGCGCAAGCACCACGGACGCGGCGCCGTCATTCGACTTTTGACACTTCTCCTCGTACTGCTCGAAGATGGCGAAGAACTGATCGAATCGGCGTTGCTCCGGTGTACGCGAATCTGTCTCGCCCTGCAGTTCCTCCGGCAGGTTCGAGTTCGGCGCCAGCCCCTTGTCCATCTGCGCTTTCATCAGCGCGGCGTGGCCAGCGGTGGCGTTGATGTGGATGTCCACCATGCCGTCTGCCTTGCGACGACCAAAGGTGGCACTCCTCTTTTCAAACCCGGCGTTCGGGTTGGAGTGGGGCGCGTGCTTCCGGTTCGCCGCGTTCACTGCCTTGCGCACGAACAGGCGCAGATCCTCGGGGCTGCGGTGCAGTGCTTCCTCCATGGCCTCGGAGTGGATGCGGGTGCGCTCGCAGGACGCGGCCTTGAGCAGTTTGTCTAACTCTCGGCGGATAATGTCCTGCTTCTCGGCGCTGACCTTCGACGAGTTCTCGCGTGCCTTCTTCTGGCGGGCGCGTTCTTCTTCAGCGGCAGCCTCCGCGGCGGCTTGAGCTTCGGCCTCGGCGTCCTCACCGGCCATGTCGAACAGGTCCTCCACGTCTTCGGGTAGGGGAGGGGTGGGCTCCGGCGGTGCGCCGTAGAGCAGCCGGCCGCGCTCGAGACGGTTGTAGGCCTCGCTCTTGGACAGGTCCAGGCACTGCTGCAGGTACGCGTTTGGGTAGTTGGCCCCGACGACGCGCCCGGCATCGTCCCGGTCGGCGATGAAGGCGAATGCTGCGTCGATAGATGCCTTCTTTTTGAACTGCTCCTCCAAGCGCTCCATGTCGTGCCGGACGTCCTCAAATGCGAGGGCGGAGGGGTCCTCGAACAGTGTGCTAAGCGTGCGCAGCGCTGAGGAAATCTCGTCGACGCACTGGGTGATCTCGCTGGTCATGGCCCCTCCTTCCTGCCGGGATTGCGGTTGTTTGAAAGTGATGAACTCAATCTAACAACGCGTCCGACACGGCCATCCCGGAATTAGCACACCCGTTCGAAAGTGGGCTAATTTAACACTTCAAACGTGTCTTCGGGCGAGATCCACAGGGCGCCGAGAGGCATCGAAGTATCGGAAGGGAAGCCGATGGCGTCCTTGTCTTTCAGAATGCTGACCCTTTCTCCAACGCGGCCTTCCCACTCAATGTTTTTCTCCACTGGGCCGTGCGGCCACAGCTCGCGGCTGCCCAACGCGACATACTGAATTTCCTTTGTATCGGTGCCGCCGCCGACAAACCCTGTCACAGTCATGGGCTGATCCAGCCAGAGTAAGAAGTACTCGCTCTGCGGATCCTGGCCGTTGGGCATGTCCAGGCCACGCGGTGCCATAAGCTCTTCACCGGTTTTGCGCACCACGTTGCCCACGAACTCGATCTCATTTGAAGAAGCAGTTTGTGGTTCACCCCTGCTCGCACTCTCGCCTGATGGTGGAAGCACCGTGAGGTTGCCGTCGTGAAGCGGCTGCGGGTTGCTCACCGGAATCCAGTCGATGAGCAGGTGATCCGGCAGGTGGCTATCGCTAGGGAAGGTCTCCTTTGCGCCTCCGCTTAGCGACGTGCCGTGCAACGTAAACAGCTCAGAAACGGATTCCTTGCCCAGCGACGAACCACTGATCTGGTACACGCCCCTGCCACCCGCGGACGCCAACACCGTCAACCGGCCACCACCGTTACCGGGCGCACCCATCATGAGTACGTCTGTGGACGCGCGCGCCTTGCCATCCTCGCCGATGGTGAACACGATCACCGGTGTGGTGTCGCTGCCACCGACCGCGAGCAGGAGTTCGGGCGTGCCGCCGCCGGTGGCCTCCACAAGCGCGTACTCGTAGGTGCCGTCGGGGGTGTACTGCGCCGCGGCGTTCACGGGGTAGTCGCCGGGATGGGAGAGGACCCATTCGTACTCGGTGCGCCAATCGGTGGCGTCCTCAGCCTCAGCCGCAGCCTCCCCGCCAGTCTCCGCAAGCTCCGCAGACTCCACCACCGAACCCGAATCCGGATCCACCCACTGCGTGGACGTGACCACCACGGTTTCGCGCTCGCCACCTCCAGCGCAACCCGAAACCACCCCGACAGAACCGACTACAACAAGCGCGAGCGCGCGACGAAAACGCATGCACCCACTCTAACCGTCGGGCACAGGAAACTCGCGGCTATTTCCCAAGCTCTTTGCGGCGCTTCGCCGCGAGCTTCAGCCGCTCGGCGCGATCCGTGCGTTCCTTCTCCAGCAGTTCCTCGAGGATCTCGTCCTCCTCGTCGGAGATGTCGAAGACGGCGTACCAAGCGACCGCGAGAATGCCCATCACCGGCCACACCACCCAGGCGTAGTCCAGGTCGAGCCCGATCTGGAGCACGAAAAATACCGCCAGGCCGCCGATCAACGTGGTGTAGATCGCGGTGTCTAACTTCCGCTTCGCGGCGAGCTTTTCTTCCAGTTCAACCTCAGACGGCTCGCGTTTTTCTAATGTGGCGGGCTCGGCCGGAAGGTCGTCGAAAAGCGCCGAAAGCTCCCCGCGCGTGCGCGCAATTGCCGCCTGACCTGTGCGTTCCTCGAACTCGCCGACGTCGAGGTACCCGTCTGCGAACAGCGTGCCCAGCCGGTCCAGCGCGTCTGAACGTTCGGCGTCGCCCACGCGGATTTCGTCCATCATCGCTCCCAACTTGCGCTTGCCCCTGCGGCAAGCTGTTCAATCGCAGTCATGGCAGATGGTAACGAGTACACGATTGGCGAAGCCGCGGAGGCCCTCGGCGTATCCACGAAGGCGCTGCGCCACTGGGAGGCGCTAGGCCTCATCGCACCCGCGCGCACGTGGGCCGACCACCGCGTCTACAGCGAGGCCGACCTCGAGCGCGGCGCGGCCATCGCGCTCTACCGCGGCGTCGGCGTGCCGCTTGCACAGATCGCCAAGCTTCTCGACGCCTCCGGGGACGCCCTCACCCGCGCCCTCAAGCACCACCAGGAAGCACTCGCTTCTCGGCGGCGCACGCTCGACGCCCAGCTCGCATCTGTCCAGCACCTCATTGACAACGCAACGAAAGGAACCATCAACATGGACGCAATGAAGAAGTACCTCGGCGAGGATATGCCCGCCTACCAGGAAGAAGCCAAGCAGCGCTGGGGCGATACCCCGGAATGGGCGCAGTCCCAGGAAAAGCTCGCGCAGATGGGTGAAGGCGACTTCAAGCGCCTCCAGGAGGAACAGGACGCGCTCGCCGCGGACCTGGTCACAGCCCGCGACACCGGCGTAGCGCCCGGCTCCGAAGAAGCCGACGCCCTGGTGGAGCGCCACCGCGCCAGTATCGCCCAGTGGTACGACGTGACCCCGGCGCGCCAGCTGATCCTCGCGCGCATGTACGTGGGCGACCCCCGCTTCCACGAGGCCTACAACGGCGCGCAGGATTACCTGCTGGAGCTGGTCACCGCACACGCCGCGGCCGAGGGCGTGGACGTGGACAACCCGCAGTGGGGCTAATGCCTACACAGGACAGACCACTGGCACACCTTCGTCCTCAATTACCTTTGCGCGGATGCCGTAGACGCGCTCCAGCACCTCTGGAGTGAACACGTTGCGCGGGGTGTCGTGGACGACTTTCTTGCCGTGCTTCATCACCAGCACCTCGTCGCAGAAGCGTGCGGCGAGGTTCAGGTCGTGGATGGCAATGATGGCTAACTTGTCGCTGTCTTCGACTTCTTCGCGCACAAGCTGCAGCACTTCCACCTGGTGGCGGAGGTCGAGGGCGGAGGTGGGCTCGTCGAGAATCAAGACGCTCGGCTCCCGGACGAGCATCTGCGCGATGGCGACGAGCTGGCGCTGGCCGCCGGACATGTTGGCGATCATGCGATCCGCCAGTGCTGTGATGCCCAGGCGGCTCATCACGCGAGCGGTGGCCTCGACCGGGTTGTGCGTCGTGCCGCCGCTGCGGCGCGCCGCAATGACGATTGATTCGAATGCGGTGAGCGATGCCCCCGCGAGCAAATCTTGTGGGACGTAGCCGATGACGTCCGGGCGTTGGGCATCGGAGACACGGGCCCCGCCGAGTGTGATGGTGCACGAACCGGACGCTGGCTTTTTAATGCCCGCCAGAGTTTTCACCAGCGTCGATTTTCCGGCGGCGTTCGGGCCGAGTAGCCCGACAACAGTGCCTTCTTTTAGCGGGCCGAAACTCATGGAATCGATGATGATGTTGCGGCCGTACTGGACCGTGAGATTGTCTACCTGTAGCGCCATGAGCCTTATCCTTTCCGCCGCGTGCGGGTGAAGATGAGGAAGATGAAAAACGGCACACCGACGAGCGCGGTGATAATGCCGATCGGGATTGCTACGCCGGGGATGATGGACAGGGACACCGCGTAGGCGACGCTGAGCAGCATCGCTCCGGCCGCGGCAGAAGCGGGGAGGAAGAACTTTTGGTCCTCGCCGACGAGCATCCGCGCCACGTGGGGGCCGACTAACCCGACAAAGCCGATGACACCAGTGAACGCCACGGACGCGGCTGCCAGCGCGGACGCAACGAGGAGGGTGGTTACGCGCAGGCGCGCAACATTGATGCCGAGGGCGGCGGCGCGGTCGTCGCCGAGCCGCAGCGCCGTGAGCTTCCACGCGTTTGCGGCGCAGAACGGTACCGCCACAACGATGACTGCGCCGAGGACAAGATTGGTGGTCCAGTTCGCGCGCTGGAGTGACCCCATGGTCCAAAACACGATCTGCTGCAGCGCCTCGGTGTTGGCACCGTACTGCAGCAGTGACAGAAGGGCCTGGAACAAAAACGACAGGGCGATGCCGAGCAGGATCATCGATTCTGCGTTCGCCCCTTTCCACACTGCAGCCGCGGCAACGACGGCGACGGCAATGAGTGCGGACACAGCGGCGGTAAGTGCCAGGTTGAGCTGCGGGTTGGGCAGCACCGTCAGGCCGATGACGATTGACAGCGCAGCGCCGAATGCCGCTGCCGCCGAAATGCCGAGCGTGAACGGCTCGGCCAAGGGGTTGTCCAGGATCGTCTGCATCTGCGCGCCGGCGAGCGACAGGGCAACGCCGACGAGCACCGCCATCAACGCGGCCGGCAGGCGCAGGGTGCGGATGACAGTCCGCGTCTGGTTGTCCACGGCGTCCGGGTTGAACACCGCGTTCCACACCTCGGCGAATGTGATGTCGATCGGCCCCACAACGATAGCGGCGATGAAGCTCACGATCGCCGCGAGCGTCAGGCCGCAGATCGCGAGTGCTTTACGACGAGAGCGTTGCTTGTACGCCGCAATCGCGTCGAGTTCGGCCTGTGTTGCGTCGGTGTTGGCGCCGGGTGCTGGTGCGTGAACGGATGTAGTCATTTAGGAATCTGCGTGTGCCGGGTCGATGAAGAAGGTGCCGCTGTAGTCGTAGGGGAGCCAGTCGGCGTGGAACTGCTCGAAGTCCTTTGCGGGGTCAACGTCCGCGAATTCCTCCGGGTGCAGCCACTTGGCAATTGCTTCGAGAGCGAACACGTTGAACGGGTTGTCGTAGAACTGGTGGTAGAGCGCGTAGTAGTTGCCGGTCTTCGGGGCGTCGAGCAGGTCGATGCCCGGGATCTGTAGCGGGCCGGCGCACGTTTCCACCGCGGTCTTTTCGTCCGCTTGGTATCCCAGCTCGACATGCCGGTACGTTTCGGTCTTGTTCGGGTCGCGTGCCCATTCGCCGCCGGTGACGATCAGTTTTTCGGGGTTGAGTTCCACGAGCTTCTCAGCGGTGATCTGGCTGGAGTCCGTGCCGAGCACCTCGGGGCCCAAGTTGTGTCCGCCAGCCGCGGTGACCAGCTTGCCGATGTTCGCGTCGCCGGCGAGGGAGCAGCAGTCGTTGAAGCCCGCCGCCATCCACACGAGTGTGTCTGGACGGTCCTCGATGCCGGCTACACGCTCGGTGACTGTGCGGACTTTCTGGCTGTAGAAATCATTGAACTTCGCGGCGCGGTCGTCCTTGTCCAGCAGTCCGCCGAGCAGGCTCATAGATGCTGCTGTGTGTTCCAGCGGATCCTGGCGGAAATCAATGAACGCGTACTTCAGCCCGGCCGAGTCCATGTCGGCGAGGAAGCCGCTTTCTTCTGCCGCCTTCTTTTGGTCGAGGGTCATGACCACCACGTCCGGGTCCTGGGCGAGCAGATTTTCCACGGTGACGTCGCCCTTTTGGATTGAGCCGATCGTCGGCAGCTCCTTAGCCTCGGAGAACTGCTTGAGGAGCATCTCCTTGAACGACGGGGCAGCCGAAGTGAGGTCCTCGCCGTAGGCGACGACGTGGTCGAACGGGTCGTCCTGCAGAGCTGCGGTGGCGTAGACCGCGCGGCCTTCTGCCAGTACGATGCGGTCGGGGTGCTCGTCGAAGTCGAGCGTGCGGCCCGCGGCGTCCGTGACGGTCACGGTGCCGGAGGACTCGCGTGCGGACGATTGCGTTTCCGCGACGGTGTTCGTTGCCGCGGCGTCCTGAGGCTGGTCATCGCCCGAGCAGGCGGTGAGGCCGAGAACGAGAGCTGCGGAGGCGATGGCCGCCCCGGCGCGTCGAAGAAGTTTCAATGTGGGCCCTTTCGTTGACATGGTTAGGCTAACCTTTGCAAGCCTAAGATGAAAAACTAAGGCAAGCCTTACTTGTGTTCAAAATCATGTCGCGCTTGACGCGCCGGGGAGGGCCCGCAGACGGGGGTCAGGGCTAAGCGCTCTTGCCCTTCTTCCCAGAACCGGACTTCCCGTCGCGCTTGTCCAGCGACGCTTTCAGCGCGGCCATCAGGTCCACCACGTTGTCGTCATCCCCAGACTCGTCCTCCGAACCATCCGAACCGAACGTCGCCTCGGTGTCCAGGGTCTCGCCCTGCTCGAATTTCGCGTCGATGAGTTTGCGCAGCTCGGCCTGGTAGTCGTCCTCGAACTCTTCGGGCGTGAAGTCGGAGGCGTAGCTCTCCACGAGCTGCTTGGACAGCTTCAGCTCCTTCTCGCCGATCTTCGCGCGGGACTTGGTGCCCTTGAACTCGTCGTCGAAGTCGAGCTCGCGTACCTCGTCGGCCCACATCAGGCCCTGCAGCACGATGACCTTGTCCACCACCCGCAGCACGCCCAGCCTGGTCTTTTGCCGCAGGGCGAAGCGCACCACGGCGATCAGCTCCGAATCCAGCAAGGTCTGCCGCAGCAGCAAATACGACTTCGGAGTTTTGCCCTCGGGAGCTAGGTAGTAGGACTTCTCCAGCATCAGCGGGTCGATCTGGTCGGCGGGGACGAACTGCACGACTTCGATCTCGTCGTTGTCTGCTTCGGGCAGGGAGTCGAAGTCCTCGTCAGTGAGCACAACGGTGTCGCCGTCTTCCTCAAACGCCTTGTCAATGTGCTTGTACTCCACCTTTTCGCCGCAGACCTCGCAGCGCCGCTCGTAGCGGATTCGCCCGCCGTCTTTGTCGTGGACTTGGTGGAACGACAAGTCGTGGTCCTCGGTCGCCCCGTACGCCTTGACGGGGACGTTGACAAGGCCAAATGTGACGGAACCTGTCCATACTGCGCGCATGCGCCTCACTTTACGCACGCCTCTACAGTGGGGCCATGGCGAACGACCAGAGGGTCCGCGTCGGCGGCCGCGAGCTCACCGTGAGCAACCTGGACAAAGTGCTCTACCCGGCTACCGGCACCACAAAGGCCGATGTCATGCGCTACTACCAGGCGGTCGCCGACGTACTCGTCCCGCAGGTCAGAAGGCGCCCGGTGACCAGGAAGAGGTGGCCCGAAGGCGTCGATAAGCAAAGCTTCTTCCGCAAAGACCTCGAGGATTCCGCGCCCGCGTGGGTGCCCACCGGCACCATCCAGCACACCACGAGCGTCAACGCGTATCCGCTTATCGACGGCTCCGCCACCCTCGCGTGGCTTTCCCAAGTCGCGGCACTCGAGCTGCACACCCCGCAGTGGCGCTTCGGCGCGGACGGCAAACCGCAAAACCCCGACCGGCTGGTGCTGGACCTCGACCCGGGCCCCGGCGTCGAATTACACGACACCGCCGAGGTGGCACTGATGTGCCGCGAAATCCTCGAAGACATGGGACTGACCTGCGTGCCGGTGACCTCGGGGTCCAAAGGCATCCACCTCTACGCGAGCCTGGACGGCGCCAGCGACGCCATTGCTGTGACCAACGTGGCCAAAACCCTTGCACAGCACCTGCAGCGCGCGCACCCGGACCGCATCACTGCCGCCATGGCGAAGGCGGAGCGCACAGGGCGCGTGTTCATCGACTGGAGCCAGAACAACGGGAAGAAAACCACCATCAGCCCGTACTCGCTGCGCGGGCGCGAGCGTCCCACCGTAGCGGCGCCGCGCACGTGGGAGGAGATCGCGGACCCGGCGCTGCGGCAGCTGGAGCTCGAGGAGGTCATCGCGCGCGTCGAGGATGGGCTCGACCCCATTGCGGCCCTCGGCGCGCCGGGGGAGGACCGGCTGGCCACCTACCGCTCCATGCGCGACAAGGACAAGACCGGCGAGCCCGTGCCCGAAGCCGCCCCGGCCCCGCGCGCGGGAGAGCCGATCTTCGTCATCGGCGAGCACGACGCCTCCCACCTGCACTGGGATTTCCGCCTGGAGCACGACGGGGTGCTTGTCTCCTGGGCCGTTCCGAAGGGCCCGCCGCTGGAAACCGATATCAACCGCCTCGCCGTGCAGACCGAGGACCACCCGATCGAGTACGCCGAGTTCGAGGGCACCATCCCGAAGGGCCAGTACGGCGCCGGCACAGTGAAAATTTGGGACATCGGCACCTGCGAGATTGAAAAGTGGCGCGACCGCGAAGTCATCGCCACCCTCCACGGCCGCGACGGCGGCGGTTTGGGCGGCATCCCGCGCCGCTTCGCGCTGATCCGCACAGACGAGACAAACTGGCTGCTCAAGCTCACCCGCAGCCAGCCCAGCGCCGCGCCCGTGCTGGCGCCGATGCTGCCCACCGCCGCCACCCGCGGCGACATCACCCTCGAGCACAAAGACGGCGCCGAATTCGCCTACGAAATGAAGTGGGACGGCTACCGCATCCTCGCGGACGTCGGCGACGCGGTCCGCCTGCGCAGCCGCAGCGGCAAGGACTACACGCACCTCTTCCCTTACACCGACGAGCTCGCACGATTGCTTGTCGACGGCGGCCGCGTCGACGGCGAACTCGTCGCCCTCGACGAAGACGGCAGGCCAGACTTCTCCGCCCTGCACCACGCCGACCAACACGGCACGAACGCAAACCTGCGCTACATGGTCTTCGACCTGCTGCGCCTGGCCGGGCGCGACCTCACCCATGAGCCCTGGCGCACCCGCCGCGAGCTGCTCGAGCAGCTCACCGAGACCGAGCACGTGGTCATCCCGCCCGCCTACACCGGCTCCTTCGATACCGCGTGGCGCGCCGCCGAGGAGCTGGGGCTGGAAGGCGTGGTGGCCAAGCGCACCGACGCCGCCTACGCGCCGGGGGAGCGCTCCCGCGCGTGGCTGAAGGTCAAGCGTGCCCTGCACCAGGAGGTGGTGGTCGTCGGCGTGCGTACCGGCAAGCGCGGGATCGCATCCCTGTTGGTTGCGGTGCCTGACGAGGCGGGCGAGCTGCGCTACGCGGGCCGTGTGGGCACCGGGTTTTCCAACGCCCAGCTCGCAGAGATCGGCCGCACGCTGCGCCGCGTCGAGCGGAAGACCCCGCCCATCGACGTCCCCGCCTCCGACGCGAAAGACGCCTGGTGGGTGAACCCGAAGTTCGTCGCCGAGGTGCAGCTCGCGGGATCAACAGCGGATAAAAAAGTGCGCCAGGCCTCCTGGCGGGGCTGGCGCGATGACAAAGACCCCAGCGAGGTGCGCTGGGAGGTCTGAGAGGAGCTATTCGTCCTCGTTGGTGGTGTCTTCCACCGTCTCCTCTGCGGTTTCGCCGTAGCCGAGCGCGGAGCCGGTGTCCTGCGCGAACTGGTCCTCATCGCGATCGACTGGTTTGTTCGGGCTGCCCTTGGTGGTGTAGCCGGGCTTTGCGGGATCGTTCTGCATCATTGTTCCTTTCGTTCGCGTGAGCGCCCCATGGTACGCGGGAGAAGCAGGTACCCTCGGCCCAATGTCGCCCGAGAACATCCTGTTGCGCCTGCCCGAGGCAGAGGAGCAGGCTGTCCGCGCGATCTACGCCGAGCTCGCCGAGCGCGGCTTTCCGCAGCAGCACCAGCGCCCGCACATCTCCGTCACTTTCGCGCCCGCCATGCACCGCCGCGCCATCGCCGCGGCGAGCGACCTTTTGCCGCCCGTGTTGCCTGCAGCTTTACGACGTTCCGGTCTCGCCATCTTCGGCACCAAGTCCAAACAGACCGTGACCTGGCTGCTCGAGGCGCCGGAGGATCTCGAGCGCGCGGCCCGTGCCGTCAGCGCCGCCAACCCGGAGGGCCGCGGCGAACGCTGGATCCCGCACCTGACCATGGGGCTGCGCCTGCCCAAACGCATCGTTCCGGACTATATCGCCGCGCTGCAGGAGGTCACCTCCCCGCACTTCAAGGAGCTCACCGCGCAGCGGGCAGTGTTCTACCAGCCGAGTTTGGGCACTGAATTCGAGTTCTAGTCGTGGACGGGCGCAGCGCCGTCGATAGGCAATTGTGTGCCGGGCAGCGGTTTGTCGGATGCGGCGGCGACGACGTTGCCGTAGCCGCGGCCCGCATATGTGACCGCGGTGTGGGCGAAGACCAGCTGCAGCCCGGCAAGTGTGGCACGGGTGCGCGGCAGGCCGGACACATCACCAACGTTGGCTACAAACAACCCGCCTGGCGTGAGCGCGCGGTGCGCGGCCCGGTAGAACTCCACCGTGGTCAGCGGGCGGGGAGTGTCGGGGCCGGCGAAGACGTCGCGCACGATCACGTCGACCGATCCCGGCGCGAGCGCGTGGGTGAACGCGCGGGCTTCCGCCACCGCGATCTCCACGGGCGGGTCGAACGCCTCGCGCACCAGGCGCGCCAGCCCGCGGTCCAGCTCGACCGCGATGTTGCGGCTGTCCCACCGGTGCTGCACGTAGTTGGGCAGCGCGCAGCCGGCCGCGCCCAGGTGCACCGCGGCAAACGGCTCCGGCAGGTCCGCGGCCTCGATGAAGTCCGCGATCCATTCCATGTAGTCGTAGTCCAGTACCTCAGGCGCGCCGGGCACGACGTACGATGACGGCACCTGGTTTACCTCCAACACGTATGCGCCGTCGCGGTCCGGGTCCGCAACGATGGTGGCGGTGCCGGTGTCGATGGGGTAGGTGCCCTCGATGCGTTTCTTCGGCGCGCGCGGTTTGCGGCGGCGGTTGGACATGGGAGTATGCATACCTGTTGTGTGGCCGGTATCGCACCCGGAACCGGCGCTGGGGGTAGGCGGGGTTGGTAGAATCGTCATATGGTGTATTTGTCGCAGGACTATATCAGTGAGCTGCCGAAGTCGCACGCCTCGCTTTCAGAGGTCGACTTGAGCCCACTTCCTCGCGACCCCAACAAACTCTTCGCCCAGTGGTTCAAAGATGCGGTGGAACACAACGTGGGAGACCCCACGGCAGTCACCATAGCCACTGTGGACGAACAATCCCGGCCTGATGCGCGCATCGTCGACATCATTTCTCTCGACGAGAAAGGCTTCCACTTCGGCACCGCGACCCGTACGGCCAAAGTTGAGCAGCTCGAAAAGACTGATTTGGCGTCGCTGGTATTTTGGTGGCAGCCGCTGCGACGGGCGGTGCGCGTGCGTGGCACAACGTCGCGCGATTTCGGCGGAGAGCGGCTCAACGTGTGGTGCGTCAAGCCTTATCATTTCGAGTTCACCTATATCTGGGACGACCGGATGCACTCAGATCGGGTGATTTACAACATCGATGAATTCGGTGAGTGGGAACGCATCCGCATCCAACTCTGAGGCCGCTAAAAGGCTGTCCTAATCGTTCCAGGACTTTGTCCGCGCGAAGAAACACGCGGCGACGGCGCCGGCGGCGATGACGGCGCACGGCAGCCAGATCGAGTTGCCCATCGCCAGCGCGAACGGTTCGTGCAGCGGCTCCGGCAGGGGGCCGGTGGCCTGGCCTGAGGCGGCGATATTGCCGGCGCCGGTGCCGTCGCCAAGCTTTGCGGCGAGCTGCGCCGACATCATCGCCGCGATCGCCGCCGAGCCGATCACCGCGCCGATCTGGCGGGTGGAGTTGTACACGCTCGAACCGGCGCCGGCCAGGCGCGGGTCAAGGTTGCGGGTGGCGATCATGGAAAGCGGGCCCCACATCAGGGAGTTGGCCACGCCGTAGACCACAGCGACGGCGTACATCCAGCGCGGGTCCACTGCCGGGGTGGTGATCAGCGCGGAGGCGCCCATGGACGCCGCCGCCAGGGTCAGGCCGGTGATCGCGAAGGGCTTCGGGTCGTGCGTGTTGGTCAGTTTGCCGACCCACGGGGACAGCAGCCCGGAGATCACGCCCGACGGCAGGACTAACAGCGCCGCCTCGGTGGGGGTAAAGCCCTGCACCGTCTGCACGTAGATCATCCACGGGATGATGTAGGTGGAGATGGCAAACCCCACCGTGGAGATGGTGGCGCCGGCGAGCGAGAAGTTGCGGTCGCTGAACAGTGCCAACGGCACCAGCGCGCTGTCGCCCTGCCGGGCCTGCCAGCGGAAGAACAGCACCATCGTGGCCGCCCCGAAGAGCACCAGCGCCCACACGCGCCAGTCCCAGTTGAAGTTCTCCGCCTCCTGGATGCCAAAGACCAGGCAGAACAGGCTCACGGAGCTCAAACCCACGCCCACCCAGTCGAAGTGCCGGTTCGTCCTCTCCAGGCGCGGCACGTAGATCCACGCCAGGATCAGCCCGAGCACACCGACGGGGACGTTGACGAAGAAGATCCAGGGCCAACCGGAGGCGTCGACAAGCACACCGCCCAACAGCGGACCCGTCACGGTGGCAAGCCCCGCCGTGGCGCCCCACACGCCCATAGCGCCGCCGCGCTCCTTCGGGGAGAACGTGCGGATCATCATCGACATGGTTTGCGGTGTGACCATCGCCCCGCCCAGGCCCTGGAACGCGCGCGCGGCGATCAGCGCGGCAGACGACGTCGCCAAGCCGCATGCAAGCGACGAGGCGGTGAACAGCGCCAGGCCGATCAGGTAGATGCTGCGGGGCCCGAAACGGTCGCCGAGGCGCCCGGTGATGAGCAGCGGCACCGCGTACGCCAAAAGGTAGGCGGAGTTGACCCAGATGACCTCGTTATAGGAGGCGCCGAGGTCTTCCGAGATGGCTGGAATCGCCACCGAAACGATGGTGGAATCCACCAAGATCATGAAAAACCCGAGCATCATGCTCCACAGAGCCGGCCACGGTGAGCGAGTTGAAGTTTCCTGCACCGGGGAGATGATACTGGGCTTTGTTGGGGCCTACCGGAAGGCCTAGATCGGCAGCATCTGCTGGATCGGCTCCGGCAGCATGTCCCGATACATCGGCAGCGTCACGGCACCGATGGCGCCGACGGTCGCCAGTACGCCCAGGATGATGCCGACGGTGCGCAGGGTGCCCAGCGCCTCGCTGTCCTCGGAGGACATGAACAGCTCCGGCTTGTCGTTGACCAGGTTGTCCTCGGCCTCCATGTCCGCGGTGGTCTCGGAGCCCTGCTTGACCACCGTGACCTCCGGCTCCTCGCGCACCTCGTCCGCGTCGATGCCGTAGACCTTGTCCAGCCCCTTCACGTTGAACTGGGTGGCGGTGTAGCGGCTGTTGTCGGAGGTCTTCCACTGGGAGACGACAATGTCCATGTCGTCCAGGTGCGAGCCCGGCACGATGTAGCCGCCGTAGGGCTGCGACCAGTTCAGCGGGGTCTGCTCGTTGTCCCAGGACCCGTTCCGCGCGATCTTGGCCACGCGCACGTTGTCCCAGTTGCGCCCCAGGGTCTCGGAGATGCGCACCTCGACGTCCTGCGAGTCCTCGTTGAACATGACAAGGACCCAGTGGCCGTCGATGTAGCGCAGGCACATCTCTCCAGCCTTCACGTTGTTCTTCAGGATCGGCTCGGCGTGGTTGGACCAGTCGTCGATCTGGGCGCTGTAGCCCTCCCAGTTGCCCGGTTTGTCAATGTCTTCCGGCTTGAAGCGCCACAGGTACACGGGCGATTCGCGGCCGAACTTGGTGGAGGTGGCGTAGATGTAGCCGTCCGGACCATTGTCCCAGCTGATCAGCTGCGTCATACCGCGCATGTGGTTACCGGGGGTGGAGCTGATTTCCTTCCAGGTTTTGCCGCCGTCGTCGGACCTCCACACGTTGGAGGACACGACGGTGCCGAAGGGGGCGTGGAACGTTCCGTGGAGGTACAGCGTGCCGTCGACGTTGATCACGTCGGATGGGATCAGGGTGCTGTCGTTGATGCGGTGGTACGAGATCATGTCGCTGACCTCGGAGGTGTTGTCGATGGGGCGGAGGATCTTGATAAAGCCATCCTCGTCCATCTTGGCCACCACGCCGACGGGGCTCATCCACCCTTGGCCGAAGTTGCCGCGGAAGGAGTCGCCGAAGATCATGGCGAACTCGCCGTTGCCCATCGGCGCCATTGCGCCCAGGTCGCCGGAGCGGAAGCCGGTGTGGGCGGAGTATTTGCCCAGCACGTCGTCCATGACCTGGATGGTGGTGCCGTTGGGCAGACGCAGCGGCTTCGACGCGGTCTTCTTCGGCGGCTCAACGGGCACCCAAGGCTTCTTCTCGCGCTTCTTCGCGGGGGTGCCGGAGGAGGAAGACAGGCTGGACAGGCTCGACTCTGCGTGGGCCTGGGGCACTGCCACGGCGGACAGTGCGAGGGCGCTAGCCACACCAGCGCTGATGAGGATCTTCGGGGTTGTCTGGGTGCGCATGAGGCTCGCCTTTTCTACAGATGTTGGTTAGACATTTCAGAACCATCGAGCACTCTAGCACCTGAAACGGCGCTGAGGAGGCGTTCGGAAAAGCCCGGAAACGACACGTTGGTTTCCGGGCTGTGACCTGCGTTGCGTCTAGACCGCGTCGGTCTCCTGCGGGTCGTTGTCGGCGTCCGCCTTCGTCTCGTGGCGGGTGCCGGGGGCGTGCTCCGGCGGGGCGTAGATGGAGTACAGCTTCGCCGGCGCGTCGGATTCGTTGACGAAGTTGTGCCACTTGCCCGCCGGCACGAATGCGGCCCAGTCGGCCTTGATCACTTCGTCGATTTCCAGGTCGTCCTCGGACGGGCCGATCTGGGCGCGAAGCTCGCCCTCTTCGAGGCGGAGGAACTGGTCGTGGTCGTCGTGGATCTCGGCGCCGATTTCGCCGCCGACCGGGATGGTCATCACGGTCAGCTGCAGGTTCTTGCCGGTCCACAGCGTGTCGCGGAACGCCTCGTTATCCAGCGTCGCCTTCTCAATGTCCACCACAAACGGGTTCGGTCCCTGGTCGGCCATCGTGTCTCCTCGGTTGTCGGAAGTTGTGCACACCTCAGCCTAGGAGCTTTTGCTTATCGACGGTGGCGTCCGCCCCGCCGACGTTTCCTATTTTTCCTCCTGAGCTGGACCTTCTCCACTTCGGTGAGGTAGCCGTCCCGGGTGTTTTGCTCCGCCACGGCGGTCGGCTCCGGCTGCTTCGGGTCCCCGGTTTCGGCGGGCTCGTCCACGCGGCCGAACATTTCTGTCGGCGCGGCGAGCTCATCGGGACGCGCACCGCCGCCCAGCGAAACGTAGCGGGCCGTGTGCTTCGGTTTGACCTCGTCGGCCGGGTCGGTGGCGAAGTCGCGCTCCACGGTGACGGCCCAGCCGCCGCCGGGGAACTCGATGAGCTGCCACGGCTCCGGGCGCCGCTGCGGCGCGGCACTCAAGGCGGGGATCTGCTCGGTGCCCTCGCCTGGGCTGGCCGCGTCGAGGGCGGCCATGCCGTCGAGTATCACCGCGCGTGCCCAGAGTCCGCCGTTGGGGAACTGTGACAGCCACGCGAGTACGGTCTCACCGTCGGGCTCGGCGATGGCGCCGAGTACTCGGCCGTCGAGGGTGGCCAGCGGAGTGCCGTCGATAGGCACAAGCCCCACGAACCACTGGCCGGGGGAGCGGGTGGAAAGTTCGGCGGCCTCGAATTCGCCGACGGAGGTATCGATGACCAGCATGTCTCCCGGCAACAGCACCGCGGCCTGTTCGGGCGCGTTGTTGCGCGGCACCGCAAGCTGCGGCTCCGGCAGGACCACGTGCACGTCGAAACGCCCCGTGACGTTATTCAGGTTGACCGCGGCCACGGTGGCGGGCTGCAGAAACGACGAATGGACGCGCTCCACCTCGTCGAAGTGGGCGCGCCACTCGGGCGCGACCTCGCCGAGCACAGGCCCCGGCAGCTCCCCGCCGCTGCGACGGCGCACGCGCCACGAGCGATTCAGCGGGTTCGCCTCCAACACCACATCGACGTACGTGGTGCCCTTGCGGCCCGCAAAGTCGGAGAAGAGGGCGGCCTGCGAGACGTGGTCCACCGGGACTTCCACGCCGGCACCCCACGTCGACGGGGCGAGAGAGTACTGCTTGGCTGCCATGGAGAAAATTGTAGGCAGGCGCTAGCGTAGCTTTCTCACCAGCTGCACCACGCCCAGCACAATGAAACCGACAACCAGGCCCGCTACCAGGGAAACGCCGGTTTCCACGAACCAGCCCAGCGCGCCGCCGCCGACAGCATCCTGGCCCATCGCGATGACGTCGTGCGGCCAGTGCCAGCCGAAGACCTCGTCGAAGCCGCGGATGAGCAGGTGGCCGCCCACCCACAGCATCGCCACGGTGCCGATCACGCCGATGGTGTTGAGCACGTACGGCATGCCCTTGACCAGCGCGCGGCCAGTCTTCGGGGCGTTGCCGCGCTTGATCATGCCGTGGCCGATGTCGTCGATCTTGACCAGCAGGCCAACAGCGCCGTAGACGGCGAGGGTGATGAAGATCGCCACCGCGATCAGCACGGCGGCCTCCATCCACACCGACTGGTCCTTGACCTCGTCCAGGGAGATGAACATGATCTCTGTGGACAAAATCAGGTCCGTGCGGATCGCGCTGTTGACCAGCGCGTCTTCGTCCTGGTCGGATTTGTTGGCGGCTTTTTCGGCTTCCTCGTCGTTGTTGGAGGACAGCTTGTGCGCGATCTTCTCCGCGCCCTCGAACGCGAGGTAGGTGCCGCCGAGCATGAGGATCGGGGTCAGCGCCCACGGCGCGAACGCGTTGAGCAGCAGCGCGACCGGCAGGATGAAGACCAGCTTGTTGCGCAGAGAGCCCTTAGTGATGCGCCAGATCATCGGCAGCTCGCGCGCCGGCGTCACGCCTTCGACGTACTGCGGGGCCACCGCGGCATCGTCGATGACCACGCCGGCGGCCTTCGAAGACGTCTTTGCGGTCATGCCGGCAACGTCGTCGATGCTTGCGGCGGCTTGGCGGGCGATCAGGGCGACGTCGTCGAGCAGGGCGAGTAGGCCACCGGCCATGTGGGGGTTCTCCTCGGGAGGTGGGGGAAAGCAACTCGGCCAGTATACGGAAACAGGTGTAACCGGCCTCGCGGCGTGGGGTAAGGATTGCCTAACCTCTGTTAAGGTGGTGGCATGCAGACATCCCAGGCCAACGTGAAAACAGCCCGTCCCGAGCGCTACGGCAAACAGCTCGCTTCCCACTTCAGCAGGAAAGTTGAGGCGACGTGGGACGAGGATGCCAGCGAGGGTGCGATTACATTCCCCGCGCCAGAAGGTGCTGGGGAGGACACCACGTGCAGCCTCGCTGCGGGGGAGGAGGTCCTGCACATGCGTATCGACGGCACGGCCGACGCGGTCGAGCGCTTCGAGCGCGTCGTCGGCACGCATCTGGTGCGTTTCGGCGCCCGCGACGGGCTTGTCGTGCAGTGGCAACGCGGCGACGGGCCTGGGCAAAGCTTCACAGCCTCCGAGCCGGAGCCTCCCAGCCAATGATGTAATATCTTTGCGACAACTGAATGCCCCACACGGGTGCTGCCGCGCAACAACGCGGTGGCTGAGACGCCGAGGATGTTCGGCGAACCGTAGAACCTGATCCGGGTAATGCCGGCGCGAGGAAGGAAGATTATGACGAAGAATTATTCGTGGCGTGTCATCGACATCGTCACCGCCGCGGTCCTCGGCGTGGCCTGCGGCCTGCTGTTTTGGGTGTGGAACAGCATTGGCGACGCAGGGTTTAAGGCGCTCGACGCCCTGACTCCGGGCCTGGGCGGTCTGGTTACCGGCATCTGGTTCACTGGCGGTGTGCTCGGTGGCCTGATCATTCGCAAGCCGGGTGCCGCGGTGTTCGTCGAGGTTGTCGCCGCATCCGTTTCTGCGGTACTTGGCAGCCAGTGGGGCATTGAGACGCTTTACTCAGGTCTGGCCCAGGGCTTCGGCGCCGAGCTGATTTTCTTGATCTTTGCCTACCGTCGTTTCGGCCTGTTCACGGCGGTGCTTTCCGGTATCGGCGCTGGTGTCGGCGCGTTCATCCTGGAGCTGTTCCTCACGCCGAACCTCGCGATGAGCCTGCAATTCAACCTGATCTACCTGACCTGCCTGATCATCTCCGGCGCGGTCCTCGCCGGCGTGTTCTCGTACTACCTGGTCAAGGCGCTGGCAAAGACCGGCGCGCTGGACCGCTTCGGCGCCGGCCGCGAGCGCTTCGACCAGGCCGCGTAGATGGCGCCGGTCATCCGCGCCCGGGGGCTGTCCTACCAGCACGCGACGCGCCCTGATCCGGCGTTTTCCGGCGTCGACCTTGACGTCGAGCGCGGCGAGCGCATCCTGATCACCGGCGATTCCGGCTCCGGCAAATCGACGCTGCTTGCGGTGATCGCCAAGCTTATCGACGACTCCGAGGACGGCTCCCGCGCCGGCACCCTGGACGTTGACGGGACCGTCGGGATGGTGCTGCAGGACCCCGAAGCGCAGACGATCCTGTCGCGTGTGGGCGACGACGTCGCCTTCGGTGCGGAGAACCTCGGCGTGCCCCGCGACGAAATCTGGCCGCGGGTGGAGCGCGCCCTCGACGCCGTGGGCCTCGACGTCGCCCTGGACCACCGCACCGCGCACCTGTCCGGCGGGCAAAAGCAACGCCTGGCGCTGGCGGGCGTGATCGCGATGGGCGCGGACATCCTCATCCTGGACGAGCCCACCGCCAACTTAGACCCGCGCGGGCGCGACGAGGTCATCGCCGCGGTGGACCGCGTCTGCCAGCTCACCGGCGCCACCTTGATTGTGGTGGAGCACCGCCCGAAGCACTGGGCGGACGTGGTGGAGACGTACTACCGCCTGGACCAGTCCGGGCTTTCCCGAATCAGCGTGGACGAGCTGCCGGGCGCGCCTGAGCTGCCGCCGGCGAGAAAGGTGCCGGCGGGGGTGCCTTCGGCCGTCGCAACGTACGAGGTGCTCACGCGTTTCGGGCCGCCGCGCACGATGCGCGCGCCGGAGGGGTACTCCACCGTGATCACCGGCGAGAACGGCTCCGGCAAGACCACGCTGGTGCAGGTGCTGGCGGGGTTGACCCCGCCGGAAGCAGGCCAGGTGGAGTACTCGGAGACCATCCGGCAGGGGCTGACTGCACCGTCGATCAAGTGGTCGTCGAAGGATCTGGCCAGCCGCATCGGCTACGTGTTCCAGGAGCCGGAGCACCAGTTCGTCACCGCCACCGTGCGCGAGGAGATGGCGCTGTCTGGCGCGCCGCAGGAGCGCATCGACGACCTGTTGCAGCGCCTGCGCCTGGAACACCTGGTCAACGCCAACCCGTTCACCCTCTCCGGCGGCGAGAAGCGGCGCCTGTCGGTGGCCACCGCGCTGGTCAACGCCCCGCAGCTTTTGATCTTGGACGAGCCCACGTTCGGCCAGGACGACCGCACCTTCGTTGAGCTCGTCGGCCTGATCCGCGAATTGACGGAGCAGGGCGTGACCGTCATGTCCATCACCCACGACGAGGCGTTCATCGCCTCGCTGGGCGACCACATCGTAGAGATCGTCGCCGGAGGTGACCGATGAACCTGCTGCGCGACATCAACCCCGTCACCCGCATCCTCGGCCTGGTGCTTCTGACCACGCCGCTGATGTTCACCATCGACTGGGTCTCCGCCACCTTCGTCCTCGCGTTCACGCTGCTCATGGTGCCGGTGTGCGGGCTGGGCTACGGCCGCTTCGCCAAACGCGCACTGCCGATCCTGCTTATCGCGCCGCTGGCGGGCATCCCCATGGCGCTCTACGGCCAGGCGGGCGGGGAGACGTACCTCGAGTGGGGGCTGGTGCACGTCACCGAGCTGTCCGTCTCGCTGGCGTGGGCGGTGATCTTGCGCGTGCTCGCGATCGCGCTGCCGGTGGTGCTGCTGTCCGCGGACGTGGACCCGACCGACCTCGGCGACGGGCTCGCCCAAGTGCTGCACCTGCCGGAACGCTTCGTCATCGGCACCGTCGCGGCACTTCGCATGCTCACCCTGCTTCGCGACGACCTCGACGCCATGCGCCGCTCCCGCCGCGCCCGCGGCATCGCCGACCAGGGCAAGATCAAGTACTGGTTCTCCCTGTCCTTTGGCCTGCTTGTGATGTCGCTGCGCCGCGCCGGCAAGCTCGCCACCGCCATGGAGGCCCGCGGCTTCGGCGGCCCCCGGACACGCTCCTGGGCGCGCGAATCCACACTGCACTCCCGCGACTGGGCGGTCATGGCCGTCTGCCTCGCCGTCGCGCTCGTCGCGCTCGCGCTCGCGTGGGCGACCGGCTACCTGCGCCCGGTGTGGGCGGTGCGATGACGTACACGTTGCTTATCGACGGCCTCTCGGGCTCCGGCAAAACCACCCTCGCCAACCACATCGGCTCAGTACTGGGTATCCAGGTGGTGCACCTGGACGATTTCTACCCCGGCTGGGGCGGGCTTGCCGAGGGCGCCCGCATGGTCGCCGACGCCGTCCTCGACCCGGTGGCACCCGGGTTCTGGCGCTGGGACTGGGGGCGGAATGAACGCGCGGAATGGGTGCCGCTCGTGCCCGGCGCGGACCTCGTGGTGGAGGGGGTGGGGGCGGTGACGGAGGCGTCGATAAGCAAGGCGAAAGCACGCGGGGAAGTGGACACGCTGCGGGTTGTCGCGGCCGAAGAGATGCGAAAAGCCCGGGCCCTGAAGCGGGACCCGGGCTACGCACCCTGGTGGGACATGTGGGCCGAGCAGGAGAAGCTCCTGCCCACACTCCCGGTGGACGTGGAGGTTAGGAGGGTGTGACCTCCTCGGGCTTGTATATCGTGCGCTCGCGCGCACGCTCGGCGTCCGGATCTGGGATCGGGATCGCCGACAGCAGCGCCTTGGTGTAGGGGTGCTGTGGGTTGTCGAAGACGTCGTCCGTCTCGCCGAACTCCACGAAGTCGCCCTTGTACATCACCGCCACGCGGTCCGACAGGTGGCGCACCACCGACAAGTCGTGCGCGACGAACAGGTAGGACAGGCCGAGCTTGCGCTTCAGTGAATCCAGCAGGTTGATCACGCCCGCCTGGATGGACACGTCCAGCGCAGAGACCGGCTCATCCAGCACGATCACCGACGGGTTCGTCGCAAGGGCGCGGGCGAGGCCGATGCGCTGACGCTGGCCACCCGAGAAGTGGCCGGGGAAGCGGTCCAGCTGCTTCGCGTCCAATCCCACGGTGCGCATCAGCTCGGAGATGCGGGCGTCCTTGTCGCCCTCGTAGCCGAGCGCGTCCAGCGGCTCCTGAATGATCTCTTTGACCGTCATGCGCGGGTTGAGCGAGCTCATCGGGTCCTGGAAGACCATCTGGATGTTCTTGCGGGCCTCGCGGCGCTGCGCGGTGTTCATCTTCGCCGCGTCCTGGCCGCAGATGACGATGCGCGAATTCGGCTCCGGCTCGAGGTTCATAATCTCCAGCAGCGTGGTGGTCTTGCCGGAGCCCGACTCGCCCACAATCGCCATGCACTCGCCGGCGCGCACGTCGAAGGAGATGTTCTTCACGGCCTCCACGGTGCCGATGCGGCGCTTGACCAGCGCGCCCTTGGTCAGCGGGAACTCGCGGTGCAGGTTCTCCACCTCGAGCGTGATTTCGCGGTCCTCGCGAGGGATGCCCGCGTACTTGTTCTCCGGCAGTTTCGGCGCGGGGAAGAGCGGCTTGCCGCCGATCTTGCCCTCCACGATCTCATCGCGGCGGATGCAGGCGACCAGGTGCTCGTCGTCTTCGCCCTTGTTCGGGATCAGCGCCGGCTCCTTGGCCAGGCACTCGTCGACTGCGATGGGGCAGCGGGGGGCGAACTGGCAGCGGTCCGCGACGTCGATAAGCATTGGCGGGTTACCGTCGATGTACGTCAGCGGCTCGGTGGCCGGCTGGTCCACGCGCGGAGTGGAGCCCAAAAGACCCACGGAGTACGGCATCTTCGGGTTGCCAAACAGTTCGTGCACCTCGGCGCGCTCCACCGGGCGGCCGCCGTACATCACCAGCACGTCATCCGCGGTGCCGGCGACGACACCCATGTCGTGGGTGATCATGATGCAGGCGGCGCCGGTTTCGCGCTGGGCTTTCTTGATCACTTCGAGGATCTGCGCCTGGATGGTCACATCGAGCGCGGTGGTCGGCTCGTCGGCGATGAGCACCTTCGGGTTGTTCGCGATCGCAATCGCGATGACGACGCGCTGGCGCATGCCGCCGGAGAACTCGTGCGGGAAGGAGCGCAGGCGCTTCTTCGGCTCCGGGATGCCCACGAGATCGAGCAGCTCCGCGGCGCGGTCCATCGCCTTGGACTTGGAGATGCTGTTGTGCGCCTGGATCGCCTCCACCAGCTGGGTGCCGATGTCGTAGACCGGGGTCAGTGCGGACAGCGGGTCCTGGAAGATCATGCCGATGCCGTTGCCGCGGATCTTGGACATCGCGTTATCGGATTTACCCAGCAGCTCGTCGCCGGCGAACTTCACGGAGCCGGTGACGTTCGCGTACTCGGGGAGCAGACCCATCACGGCGAGCGAGGTGACGGACTTGCCGGAGCCGGACTCGCCCACGATGCCGAGGGTGCGGCCGGGGTAGAGGTCGAAGTCCACGCCGCGCACCGCCCGGACCACGCCTGCTTCCGAGGGGAAGGAGACGTGGAGGTCGCGCACGGACAGCACCGGGTCGCCGGTAGGCGTCGGGGCCGCGCCGCCGAAGCCTGCGCCGCCGGGGTTGTGGATGCTGGTTGTCATGCTGCGGAACCTCCGGAGTTCGAGTTCGGGTCGAGCGCGTCACGCAGGCCGTCTGCGATGAACGCCATGGACACGGTGAGCAGGGTCAGGATCAGCGCCGGGAAGTAGAACTGCCACGGGGCGGTGATCAGCGTCGAGGTGCCCGTCTGCAGCAAGGTGCCCAGGGACACGTCGGGAAGCTTCACGCCAAGGCCGAGGAAGGACAGCGCGGTCTCCGACATGATGGTGGAGACGATGCCCAGCATCAGCTGGATGATCAGCAGCGATGCGACGTTCGGGATGACGTGGCGCACGATCGTCTGCGGGCGGGAGACGCCCATGAACTTCGCGGCGCGCACGTAGTCGTTCTCGCGGATGGACAGCGACAGCGACCAGATCACACGCGCCGAGTACATCCAGCCGAATGCGATGAGCACGACGGTGAGCACCTTCCAATCGCCGCCCGAGCCGGAGACCAGCAGGGCGATGATGAGGAAGGTCGGCACAGCCAGCAGGAAGTGGATGACGGCCAGGATGACCTTTTCCACCCTGCCGCCGTAAAGCGCCGCGCCTGCGCCGATGAGTGCGGAGATGATCGTGGTGGCAATGGACGCCGGCACCGCAATCGTCAGCGAGCGGCCCAGGCCGTGGACCACTTGGGCGAACAGGTCGTTGCCGGAATCTGTCGTGCCGAACCAGTGCTCTGACGACGGTGGCACGGACAGGTTCAAAAAGTCCGGGTCCTGGTAGTTCCACGGGGTGAGGAACTTGCCGAAGACGGCGAGCAAGACCAACAGGAAGAAAATGATCAGGCCGAGGACCGCAGCCTTGTTGCGCATGAAGCGGCGGAAGTAGATCTTGGATTTCCGCGTCGCGCGCATCGTCCGCTGGTCGTCGATGCTGTTGCCCTGCTTCGGGGCGGGCGGAGGAGTGTCGCGCTCCTCGCTTCGCACACCATCAGCCTGGCGGCCGGTCTCGGAGATGGCGGTGAGGTCGTTGAGCGGCATGTTCGCGTGCATGCCCAGGCTGGTCGAGCTGTGCGCGCGGGGATCTTTCAGTTTGCGGGATACGCCGCGGGAGGTGTTCGGTGCCATTTCGGTGCTCCTTAGCTCACGCGCACGCGCGGGTCGAGGGCAACGACGACGAGGTCCGCCAGGATGGCGGAGACAGCCGTCATGGCGGCGCCGAACGCGGCCACGACGACGACCCCGTGGACGTCGTTACGCGCAATGGTCTGGATGAAGTACTGGCCCATGCCCTGCCAGGCGAAGATGCGCTCCGTCATCACGGCGCCGGTGAAGATGCCGGGCACGGAGAACGCCACGGAGGTGGCCACCGGAATCAGCGAGGTGCGCAGCGCGTGACGACGCACCGCCTTCGCCTTGGTCAACCCCTTCGCGCGAGCGGTGCGCACGTAGTCCGCATTCAGGTTGTCCAGCAACAGTGTGCGCTGCATGAAGTGGTAGCCGGCGTAGGAAATGATCAATAGCGACAGGGTCGGCAGCACCAGGTGCTGGGCGTAGTCCACCATCTTCGGGCCGAAGCCCTCGACACCCGGGCTGGAGGCGCCGGTGACGTAGAAGACGCGCTTGCCGGTCCACTCGTTGACCTTCAGGCCGAACCACACCACGGCAATCGACGCCACGACCACGTGGATGTTCATGGTGATGATAGAGATGCCCTGCCACACGCGGTCGGCGCGCTTGTACTGGCGCGACGCGGTGTACACGCCGAGCGCCACGCCGATGAGGATGGACAAAAGGGTGGCAAACAGCGTCAGCTGGGCGGAGACCCAGATGCGGTAGGAGACCTGCTCGTTCACCGAGTCGCCGAGCGGGGACTTGCCCCAGTCCCAGCGTGTGAGAATGCCGGTGAGCCAGGTCCACCAGCGCTCGATGAGCGGGGTGTTCGGGCTCAAATTCAACGGCTCGAGCAGGGCGTCGATCTGGTCTTCGGGCAAAGGTGGGCGGCGGCCGAAGTAGTTGGCTCGCGGGTCGAGGAAAAAGCTAGCGAGGAAGTAGGTCAGGTTGGTGGCCAAGAAAACGATCAGGCCCCAACTCAGTGTCTTCCTGAGCAGGTATCGAAACATGTGCGCTCTCAGTTCCGGTGTCAGCGGGTGTGCAGGAGGTTTTCGGCGATGCAAGTGCGGAAGCCCGCCCAGTGCTCACGCTGGGCGGGCTCACACTCATCGCGGGTGTTTCACCAGGTTGCGGGTAGGATGCGTTACTTCGCCCAGCCCACGTTCTCGATCGGCAGGACTGCAAAGGACGCAGCGCCGTAGTTGGCAAGGCCCTTCTTCACGGCCACGATCTCGGGGCCGTTCGCGTACGGCATGATGCCGAACTGCTTCAGGGCTTCCTTCTCCAGCTCGTTGGCGCGCTTGATCTGCTCGTCCGCGTCCGGGATCTGCTGCAGCTCTTCGATCTGCTTGTCCATCTCCGGGGTGCCGGTGCCGGACTTGTTCAGCTCGGAGTCGGATGCGTAGATCTGGCCGAAGTACGCCACGCCGAACGGGTCGGAGGAGCTGAAGCCGGACATGAACAGGTCGAAGTCGCGCTCAGCGGTGACCTTGGAGAAGTCGGATCTCGGGCGCTCCTCCACCTGGACGTCGATGCCGATGTTGCGCAGCATCGCCTGCAGGGCGGAGGTGGTGGCCTGCACCATCGGGGAGTCGCCGAGGGTGACGTAACGGATGGACAGCGGGTTCGCCTCGTCGTAGCCCGCCTCCTTCAGCAGCTCCTTGGCCTTCTCCGGGTCGTACTGGATAACCTCGCCGAAGTTGTCCTCGTAGCCGTCCTGGGTCTGGAAGAGGTTGAACGAGCCCGGCAGGTCCTCGGTGTAGCCCAGGCCCTGGAAGCGGATCGCGGCGAGCTGCTCGCGGTCCACGCCGCGCATGATCGCCTCGCGGACCCTGATGTCCTCCAGGCCCGGGGCAGTGGAGTTGATGGTCATGAGGAAGGTGGACGGGCTCAGCGCGGTGCGGATCTCCACCGCATCGCCCATCTCCTTCGCAGTGGCCAGGCGGTCGCGGGTGCCAACGCCGGTGGCATCGAGCTCGCCTGCGCGGAAGGCGTTCAGGGACGCCTGGTCTTCCATCTGGCGGAAGGTGATCTTGTCCAGCTTCGGTTTCTCGCCCCACCACTTCTCGTTGGGTACGAAGGATGCGGTGCCGCCTTCGAAGTCGACGTTTTCCACCTTGAACGGGCCTGCGCCCCACTCGGGGTGGACCTGCTTGAGGTAGGCGTTCATGAAGGTGTCGGCATCCTTGACCTGCGGCGGAACCAAGGAATCGAAGAGGCCTTCCCACCACGGGTACGCCTGCTCAAAAGTGACCACGGCCTGCTTGTCGTCTGCGCCGCGCTCGACGGACTCGATCAGCTCGTAGCCGTCGGTGGAGTTGACCTGCACGTCCGGGTTGGTGCCGTTGTTGAACTTCCAGGTGTTCTCGTAGGCGGTCCAGTCGATCGGGGTGCCGTCGTTGTAGTTGGCCTCCGGGTTGATGGTGTAGGTCACCACGGTCTTGCCGTCGACGGTCTCGTCCTTGACGTCGGTGAGGTACGCCGGGTTCGGGTGGTAGGTGCCGTCACCATCGAAGAGCGAAAGCTGCGGGTTGTACTTGGTCCACAGCGAGCGGGTGTACAGGTTCATGTTCGCGTGGAACAGGTTCTGCTGCTCGGCGATCTCGGTGATCGCGAGGGTGAGCTCGCCGCCGTCCTGGATCTGGTCGCGCTCGAGCGGGTTGTAGTCGCCCGCTGCGTTGACCTCGAGCTCTTCGCCGTTGTCACCGGACTTTTCGGCCTTGGTGTTTGCGGTGTCCTGGCCGCCACCTGCGGCTGTGCCCTCGGAGTTTCCGTCCGAGGAGCAGGAGGCGAGGACGAGAGAAATGGAGGAGAGGCCGGCGAGGGCCGCGACACGGAGGCGTTTGCTCATGGTCAGTTCCTTTCGTAGGTCGTCCGTCCGCAGATTGCTTTGCGACGGTTGCCCAAGGCGGGCAATGGTGCCGGAGAAACTTCCGGCGGCCCCTGCACACGGTTCGTACAGCACCGTTCGGTAAACACGACGTGAATCAGGTTGAACACAACCTACCGCACGTGTCATCCAGTTCACATTGATTTGGGAAAGTATTTTGCGTTTTATGCCCAGCTTGCCTCCAGCAAACTCGAATAGTCTGACAAAACGGCACTTCATGACGGGTGTGACGTGTGAACAGCGAAAGCTGCCGGACTATAGAAAATGTGAATGATATTCACAGAACGCAAAAACCCCATCCACCGTGGCGGTGGATGGGGTGAACGCGAGGTAAATTACCCGACCGGTGTCAGCTCCACATTGTCGGCCCACGTCAGTTCGATGCCCTGAGCACGTAGCCACTCCATGGCGTCGTCGCCGTGGCGGGTGATGCCTTCGACGGCGGCCAGCGTGACGTCGATAGCCTTCTCCGCGTCCTCGGCGGTGATGTAGCCCGCAGACGTGGCGGCGGCGAGCTCGTCGATGTCCAGCACGTCGATCGGGTTGCCGGTTAGCGACACGATGTCGACGTAGAGGTCGCGGGTGCGCCACACGTCGCCATCAACGTCGATGTCGGCGATATCGAAGTAGAAGTCATGCTCGTACCCGGCGCCTTCGCGCCAGTGGAAGATGTTTGCCCGCAGCCCAAGCTCCGGCAGCAGCCAGCTCTCCAGGTAGCCGAATTCCGGATGATCCGCACCGCGGCCCATGTACAGGCCGAAGTCGGTGACGCGGAACGTGTCCACCTCGCGCAAAAAGCCCTTCGGGTCGGTGTTGATGTTCGCTGCGGTGTCGAACGTCTCCTGCTTCACGGGGTGCAGATCGGCAGCCATTGGTTACCTCACGTCTATAGATGCGGCGGTCGGTGCAAAGGGGCAGACCTTGTCGACGGTGCGCACGCTCCCGTCGACCACTGCCAAGACCCGCCCGGAGCCCGTGTCCGCGGTCGCGGACAGGGTGGCTGGTCCTGTTGGGTTAATCCCGTTATTGCCCAACGGCGTTACGCCCGTGCGGAAATTGCCCAGGTTGATCCAGTACACCTTCATGCCACCTTGTTCCTTCGCAGCCGCCGGGGTGCCCAGCGCGGTGAAGACGAAGGTGGTCTGGCCCGCCTTCGCGCCCGGGGCGGGGGATTGGGCCGGGCCGGGCACCGCGATCGCGGAGGCGGTGGAGTGCAGTCCCTTGCCGATGCAGTTGCCGGAGACTGTGGGCCAGTAGAACTGGGTGAACCGTGGGGCGTCGGCAGGCAGCGGCGGTCCTCCGATTTCATCGCCGCCTGCGTAGAACTGCACCGCGGTGCGCAGCGCATTGCCCACTGCCTGCGGGACGTGAGGCTGGTCTGCGAACGCGTTGACGCGCGCGACAGTCTCGGGCGTGGGCCTGCCCAGCGGGTCGAGGAATGAGGACTGCGCAGAAGCGGTGTGCTTAGCGACGCCTCCGGTCACCAACAAACCGGCAGCGCACACTGCCGCAACGACGGTCCTGGAGAGCGAAAGATAGTTGTGCACTTGCGTCACATTAGTCACATCCGTAACAACGTCAAGCGGAATTGTTAAATCGCTGTGGAAATCCTGCGCGCCCACAAGCTCCGTGGGGCAGGCGGGATAATGCGATTCAGCGCAGGCGGGAGTATCGTTTAGGCGTTATTTCCGCCAACGCAAAGGACCTATCTCTGTGTCGCACCCTGAATTTCGCAACGTAGCCATCGTCGCCCACGTCGACCACGGTAAAACCACCCTGGTCAACGCCATGCTGGAGCAGTCCGGCGTGTTCGGCGACCACGGCGAACACGGCGACCGCGTGATGGACTCCGGCGAGCTCGAGTCCGAGCGCGGCATCACCATTCTGGCCAAGAACACCGCCATCCGTCGCGCCGGCAAGGGCAAGGACGGCGCGGACCTGGTCATCAACGTCATCGACACCCCGGGCCACGCCGACTTCGGCGGCGAGGTGGAGCGCGGCCTGTCCATGGTCGACGGCGTTGTTTTGCTTATCGACGCATCCGAAGGCCCGCTGCCGCAAACCCGATTCGTCCTGGGCAAGGCACTCGAGGCGAAAAAGCCGGTCATCATCTGCGTGAACAAGACGGACCGCCCGGACGCCCGCATCGACGAGGTCGTCGAGGAAGCCCAGGACCTGCTCCTCGAGCTCGGCGCAGGCCTGGAAGACCCGGAGGCCGCCGAGGCCGCCGAGAACCTGCTCGAGCTGCCGGTGCTCTACACCTCCGGCCGCGCAGGCCGCGCCTCCCTGGAAAACCCGGGCAACGGCAACCTGCCGGACAACGAGGACCTGCAGCCGCTGTTCGACGTCATCTACGACGTGCTGCCGGAGCCGTCCGCTGAGATCGACGCGCCGTTCCAGGCGCAGGTGACCAACCTGGACTCCTCCTCCTTCCTGGGCCGCATCGCGCTGATCCGCGTGTACAAGGGCGCCGTGAAGAAGGGCCAGAATGTCGCCTGGGTCCACTACGACTCTGAGGGCAACCAGCAGGTCAAGAACGTCAAGATCGCCGAGCTTCTGGTCACCGAGGGCCTGGACCGCGTCCCGGCCACCGGCGACGTGGTCGCAGGCGACATCGCCGCCATCTCCGGCGTCGAGGACATCATGATCGGCGACACCCTCTGCGACCCGGAGAACGTTGAGCCGCTGCCGCGCATCGCCATCGACGACCCCGCGATCTCCATGACCATCGGCGTGAACACTTCCCCGATGGCCGGCCGCAACGGCGGCGACAAGCTCACCGCCCGCATGGTCAAGGCCCGCCTGGACCAAGAGCTGATCGGCAACGTGTCCATCAAGGTGCTGCCCACCGACCGCCCGGACGCGTGGGAGGTGCAGGGCCGCGGCGAGATGGCCCTGACCGTGCTCATCGAAACCATGCGCCGCGAGGGCTTCGAACTGACCGTGGGCAAGCCTCAGGTGGTGACCAAGGAAGTCGACGGCAAGACCTACGAGCCGTACGACCACATGATCATCGACGTCCCGTCCGAGCACCAGGGCGCCGTCACCCAGCTGATGGCCAACCGCAAGGGCCAGATGACCTCGATGTCCAACACCGGCTCCGGCGACTGGGTGCGCATGGAGTTCGACGTGCCGTCGCGAGGCCTGATCGGCTTCCGCACCACCTTCCTCACCGAGACCCGCGGCGCCGGCATCGCCAACTCCTACTCCATCGAGCACCGCCCGTGGGCCGGCGAGATCAAGGGCCGCCCGACCGGCTCCCTGGTCGCCGACCGCTCCGGCCAGGTCACCGCCTACGCCCTGCAGCAGCTGGCAGACCGCGGCGACTTCTTCGTCGAGCCCGGCGCGGAAACCTACGAGGGCATGGTCGTCGGCGCGAACTCCCGCGACGAAGACATGGACATCAACATCACCAAGGAAAAGAAGCTGACCAACATGCGCTCCGCCACCGCGGACGCCACGGTCACGCTGCAGAAGGCTCGCACCCTCTCCCTGGATGAGGCCATCGAGTTCTGCGACGACGACGAGTGCGTCGAGGTCGCCCCCGAGGCGATGCGCGTGCGCAAGATCATCCTCAACGCCACCGAGCGCGGCCGCGCCCGCTCCCGCGCGAAGCAGAAGAACAGCTAGCCTGTTCTTCCATGCACCCAAGTAGAACGCGCCGCCCAGCCACCCGTGCTGCGGCGGCGTTTTCCGTGCTCTGCCTCGCGGCCTCCTGCGCGGCCAACCCGGGCCCGCCGCCGTTGGTGGAGCCGGAGGACCGCCCGGACGCCGTCGCGGAGCACGACAGCGCCGACGCGGACAACGCCGACGCCGAACACGCCGACGAGCAGGACGCCAACCACGAGCCCGCCAGCGGCCGTCCGCAGGCGCAGGTGGGCGTGGATCCGGTGCGCGCGGGGTTCAACCCGCACTTGGTCGGCGACGAGTCCGCCGTCGTGCGCGGCATCGCAGACCTTGTCCTGCCCAGCGCGTTCCAGGCGGACGGCACGAAGGACCCGAACCTGCTTGTCGGGGCGTCGGTGCTGCCGACGTCGCCGGACGCGTTCACGGTGCGCTACGTCATCTCGCCGAACGCGCAGTGGTCCGACGGCACCCCGATCACCGGCTCGGACTTCGCCTACCTGTGGCGCGGAATGACACAAACCGCCGGTGTGGTGGACCCGGCCGCGTACCGCGCGGTGTCCAACGTGCGCGTCAGCGGGCCCGGCGGGAAGGTCGTGGACGTGGATTTCGCGCAGCCGGTGGGGGACTGGCGGGTGCTGTTCCGCCACCTGTTGCCGTCGCACTTGCTTGCCGCGGACGCCGCCGATTTCGCGTACGCGCTGCGCAACACCGTCCCGGCGTCAGCGGGCCGTTACCTGGTGCGCAGCGTGGACCGGGCGCACGGCACCGTCACGCTGAACCGCAACGACAGGTTCTGGGGCCCGGACCCGGCGCCGATCGACATCCTCACCCTCGCCGCGGCGCGCGACACCACCCAGGTGGCGGATCAGCTGCGCAGCGGCCAGCTCGCGTTCGTGGACATGGTGCCGCAGGACACCACCGCGGATGTGCTCGGGCTGATCCCGGACGTGGACACCCGCACGTTCCCGGGCGACCGCACCTTGGGCGTCACACTGTCCGCCACCAGCGGGCTTTCGGCGCAGGCGCGCGCCGAGGTGCGTTCGCTTATCGACGTCCCCCTGCTCGCCCACATCGCCGTCCGCCGCAGCACCAACGTGGATGCCTCGGCACCGACCGAGCCCGGTTCGCTGGCGCTGCTGCACGCCCTCGCCGCCGACGGCAAGGTGCTGCGCGTCGCCGCGGACGCGGCTGACCCGGCGGCCACCGCGGCTGCGCGTTCGCTGGTGGACCTGCTGGACAACGTCGGTGTGCCCGCCCGCATCGTGGCCAACGAGCTGCCCGCCATCGCCGCGCGCAGCCTGCCAGCGGGCGAGGTGGACATCGTGGTGCACTGGCGCAACGATGGCGATTCCGCAGACGCCCCCGCGAACACACTGGCCAGCCGCATCGCCTGCCCTGCAGAAACCGGCCGCGCCGGCAACCTCGCGGGCTTTTGCTCGGTGGCCGGCGACGAGCTGGCACGCGCCATCCTCGCCGGGGACATCCCGCCAGAAACAGCGGCCGAACGCGTCGCGGCGATCGAGCGCCGCGAAGCGCTCTGGGTGCCCCTCCTGCGCGAAACCCGCCTCGCCGCCACCGCGGGCGGGGTACGCGCCGCGGGCACGCAGCCGGGGCAGTGGCCCGGCGGGCTGTCGTCCGCGGGCGCGTGGACGCTGGCCGATACAGTGGGGCGGCGAACAAAAATACAGGAGGTTCCATGACCGATAGAGACCTTTCCGGCTACCGTGTTGTAGCCGTGCACGCCCACCCGGACGACGAGGCGATCACCACCGCCGGCGCCCTCGCAGACCTTTCCGCCCGCGGCGCGGATGTGCTGGTGGTCACCTGCACCCTCGGCGAGGAAGGCGAAGTCATCGGCGAGCCCTACCAGCACCTCGTCGCGGACGAGGCGGACCAGCTCGGCGGGTTCCGCATCCAGGAGCTGCAGCGCTCCCTCGACGCGATCGGCGCGCGCGGGCAGTTCCTCGGCGGCGCCGGTTGCTTCCGCGATTCCGGCATGGCGGGATCGCCGGCAAGTAAAAATCCGCGGGCGTTTGTGAATTCGGGTGACGTGGCCGTCGAGAAGCTTGCTGCCATCTTCGAAGCCGAACAGCCGCACCTGGTGCTCACCTACGGTCCCGACGGCGGCTACGGCCACCCGGACCACATCCGCGCCCACGAAATCACGCATGCCGCCGCCGAGCGCGTGGAGGTCCCGCGCATCATGTGGGCGGTGCGCCTGGCCGAGGAGACCGCCGCGCTCATGCCCGCCGAGGCGCCCGAGGGCTGGCGCCTGCCGGAAGACAGCGAGCTCGACGGCGTGGAATCCTCCGACGTCCGCGTCGAGCTCGATGACGCCGCCTACAGCGCCAAGGTCGAGGCGATGCGCGCGCACGCCACCCAGCTGTGGATCGCGGACGGGCGCACCACCGACGTCAACCCGCACGCCGCGCTCGCCGCCGGTCCGGTGGTGTACTACGCGCTGTCCAACCTGATCATCCAGCCGATCCAGCGCGTCGAGCACTACCAGCTGGGCGCGGGGCTTCCGCTTCACGACGGTGCTTCGCTGCTCACCGGGATCGCACGATGACACAACCCGCAGTGCGCGACGACTTCTCCCGGGGCGAAGCGGTCGCCGGTCTGGTGTGGCTCAGCGTCGGCGCGCTGGTCTCGCTCGTTTTGGAGGTGGTCTACCTCAACTGGATCTGGGCGGTTGTGGCGCTGCTGTTCAACGCGGTGCTGACGAAGACAGCGCGGCTGTGGTCCCAGACGTGGGCGCTCGCGCCGCTGGGGGTGTGGGGCTGCGCGTTTTTCATTTCACTGGCCATACTCCCGCCAACCGGCTGGTCACTTGTGCTATTGGTTGCCGGCATAGTGGGTGGCGTTTGGCCCCTGGTTCGACGGAAGTGACATACTGTTTGCCATGACTTACGTGATTGCTCAACCGTGCGTCGATATCATGGACCGCAGCTGCGTTGAAGAGTGCCCCGTCGACTGCATCTACGAGGGAAAGCGCATGCTTTACATCCACCCCGACGAGTGCGTCGACTGCGGCGCCTGCGAGCCGGCATGCCCGGTCGAGGCCATCTTCTACGAGGACGACACTCCCGACGAGTGGAGCGAATACTACGACGTCAACGTCGGCTTCTTCGACGAGCTCGGCTCCCCGGGCGGCGCCGCCAAGACCGGCCCGCAGGACTACGACCACCCGTTCGTGGCCGCCCTGCCGCCGCAGAACCAGGACTAGGCCTTGGCACGCACTCCACTCGGATCGCGGCTGCCGGACTTTCCCTGGGACACCATCGCGGACGTGCGCGAGCGCGCCGCCGCGCACGAAGGCGGGCTGATCGACCTGTCCGTCGGCGGGCCCGTCGACCCGGTCGCCCCGTCGATCCAGCTCGCGCTGACCGAGGCCGCCGCGGCCCCCGGCTACCCGCAGACCGCCGGCACGCCCGAGCTGCGTGCCACCATCGTCTCTTCGCTTGCGCGCCGCTTCGGCATCGCGGGGCTGAACGAGCGCTCCGTGCTGCCCGTCATCGGCCTGAAGGAGGCCGTGGCGTGGCTGCCCACGCTATTAGGCCTGCGCGGCGCGAAGGTGGTCATCCCGGAGGTTGCGTACCCCACCTACGAGGTCGGCGCGCTCATGGCTGACTGCGAGGTCGTGCGTTGCGACGATCCCGCGGCCGCGCCCCGCGACGCCGCCTTGGTGTTTGTCAACTCCCCGTCGAACCCGACCGGGGGAGTGCTGAGCAAAGACCAGCTGCGCGCCTGGGTGGAGTTCTCCCGTGAAACCGGCGCGATCATCGCCTCCGACGAGTGCTACCTCTACCTCGGCTGGTCCGCCGAGCCGGTGTCCATCCTGCACCCGTCCGTCACCGACGGCGACAACACCGGGCTGCTCGCGCTGCACTCGCTGTCGAAGACATCCAACCTGGCGTCGTATCGCGCCGGCACCATCTCCGGCGACGAGGCGCTCGTGCAGGAGCTGCTGCTCGTGCGCAAGCACTCCGGCCTCATCGTGCCCGGCCCCATCCAGGCCGCCATGGTCGCAGCCCTCGGCGACGACATGCACGAGGAAATGCAACGCTCCACCTACGCCATGCGCCGCGTCGAACTCATGAAGGCGCTGCCTGAAGCGGGCTTTACTATCGACGACTCTGATGCCGGGTTGTACCTTTGGTGCCGTCGAGAAGCAATGAGCTCCCGCGAAACGTTGGACTGGCTCGCAGACCGCGGCATCCTCGCAGCCCCCGGACACTTCTACGGGCCGGCCGGCGCGAACCACGTGCGTATCTCGCTGACCGCCACCGACGAGCGCATCGCCGAAGCCGCCAAGCGCCTGGTTTCTTAACTTCGACCTCCCAGGACTACACTTACGTAAGTTTTGCGTACTTTTACGAGGAGGTTGTCCGTGACGCACGAGCACGCCGTTGCACCAGCCGGCGGGAGCACCGCGGTGCGATTCGTTGCCGGGCTGCGCCAATTCCTGCGCTTCGGCATCGTCGGCGGCTCCGGCGTGCTGGTCAACTTCATCGTGTTCTACCTGGCCAACAAAGCCCTGGAGAACGGCCTTGACCTCCACGCCAACGACGTGGTCATGCAACTCGGCGCCACCCGCTGGAACGTGCGCTGGTACCACATCATGTACACGCTGGCGTTTTTGCTAGCAAACACGTGGAACTACCAGCTCAACCGCGCCTGGACCTTCCGGGGCGTGCACGCGCGCTCCTGGCTGCGCGGCTTCTTCCCGTTCTTGGCCACCGGCGCGCTCGCGTTCGCCGTGTCGCTGACGTGCATGACGCTTTTGATGAACCCCACCACGCCTGTTGGACTGCCGGACCACATCTTCGACGATTCCACCGGGCTGCGCACCAAGTCCTACTGGGCGCTAGCCATTTCGACGTTTATTGCCATGCCGGTGAACTTCATCATCAACAACTTCTGGACCTTCGGAAAACCAAAATCCGCCGTCTAGCTGGGGATTGTGAAATTCTCAGGAAAAGTTATCCACATTTTCGCCCGGGTCTAGATTTGGGGCTTGCGCGGTCATAGCTTGTCTGCCATGACGCCATTCCAAGAGTTTCTGAACACACAACCGACCATCCGCGTGCTTGAAGGCTTTGACAAGCGCGCCGCCATCGCCGCCGGCGTGATACCGAACCTGGCCAGCAAGTGGGAAGCGATCCACAAGGTCTACTTCGGCCCCACGAGGTGGACCAAACACCAACGCCTTGCCCGCAAGGCCGCCGAAGCGTTCCCGCTGAGCCAGCTGGTCTACATCGAAGACCGGTTAAAGAAGATCCCCAACGAAGCCGAGCGGTGGCGCGTGCGCCGCAAGCTGCTGGAAGAGTTCAGCACCCACCACGAGCTGAAAGCCAAGGCCGACAGGCTGATTCTCAAACCGGCCCGCACGAAACCGAAGCTGCAGGTCAGGTTCGGACGGTCCGTGCACGGCAGGCGCTCCATCCACATCACTGCCGACGAGCACGACGCCGCCGACATCGAGGCCTACCTGCGCGAGGACCTCGACCCGACCAAGCCGCCGGGGCCGCAGATGCTGCGAAGATTCCTCGATCTAGTACGGGGATGCGGCGGAGGCCTACCTTTCGCCGTGCGCCGCCCGATTGTGGTGGTGGGGCTGGACCAGCACGTGCAGATCCTCTCCGGCGACGGAGACGACGTGATCCTCGGACTCACCGACGGCACCACCATCACCGGCGCCGAATACCTAGCATCGGAGCCCGAACTCGCAGAGGTAGCGCTGTTCCACCCGACCGAAGGCGCGCTGAACCTGTACCAGACGCAGCGCTACGCCAACGACAAGCAGCGCGACCTCGCCCGGTTGACGCTGACGGTGTGCCCGTGGCCGGGCTGCCGCCATGGCTCCGACTCCTGCGAGATCCACCACATGCAGTCGTGGGCCGAGGGAGGGGAGACGAACATGGCCAACCTCGTGCCGGTGTGCCGCTACCACAACCAGATCAACCACGACATCGCCTCGCACGCCAACCGCCGCGGCAGCGTGAAACGCGTCAAGGGGACCCCAACGTGGGTCTCACCGAACGGGATCCCCGCTGCGAACCGGTACCACCCCTACGGGGCGATGGAGGTGCTGTTTGGCTCTGGTTCCTCAGGGGCGCGGAGGACGTAGCGGGCCAGCGTGTCCTCCTGGCCGCGCAGGCGCACTGGGTCGGGGAGAAGGCAGTCGTAGGTGAATCCCGCCTTCTCGGCGGCGCGGCGCGAGGCGGCGTTGTCCACTGCGATGTGGAGCTCCAGATGCTTCACACCGCGGGAAAATGCTCGGGCGGCGACAAGACGCTGCGCCCGGGTGGTCAGCCCCCGACCCCGGGCCCACGGTGCGGTGCTGTAGCCCAACACGCCGCCGGGGCGCAGCTCGATGCTTCAGGCGTAGCGGCCGTCAACCACATACGCCCACCGCTCGAAGCCCTCCGGCACAGCGGCGAGGAAATCGTCGGCGTGCGCACCGGTGTAGGGGTGCGGCACGGTGGTCCAGCGCACCATCGCAGGGTCGTTGCTGGTGGCCACAATGTCGGCGCGCACCCCCGGCAATGAATCGACGTCGCTCCAGGGCAGCAGCGTCAACTCCGCGTCGCGGAGGAGGGGCACGTTAGTTGGCATGCAGCGCTTCGTTGAGCTCGATGCCCTTCGCGGGCACAGCCTCGACGGAGCCGGTGACGGAGTTGCGGCGGAACTGCAGACCGTTCGCGCCGGAGAGCTCGAGCGCCTTCACCGTGGCGCCAGCGTCCTTGCCCAGAGCTTCGGCCACCGGCGCGGTGAGCACGACCTTGGTGCCGGCGGTGACGTAGAGGCCGGCTTCGACGATGCAGTCGTCGCCGAGCGAGATGCCCACGCCGGCGTTCGCGCCAAGGAGGCAGCGCTCGCCGAGGGAGATGACTTCCTTGCCGCCACCGGACAGGGTGCCCATGATGGAGGCGCCGCCGCCGATGTCGGTGCCGTCGCCGACGACAACGCCGGCGGAGATGCGACCCTCAACCATGGAGGCGCCGAGCGTGCCAGCGTTGAAGTTCACAAAGCCCTCGTGCATGACGGTGGTGCCTTCGGCGAGGTGGGCGCCCAGGCGGATGCGGTCGGCGTCGCCGATGCGCACGCCGGACGGCACGACGTAGTCGACCATGCGCGGGAACTTGTCCACAGAGAACACCACGACCGGGCCCTTGGCGGCAAGCTTGCCGCGGGTCATCTGGAAGTCGGAGACGGCGCACGGGCCGTAGTTGGTCCACACCACGTTGGACAGCAGACCGAACACACCGTCCATGTTGGCGCCGTGGGGGCGGATCAGGCGGTGCGACAGCAGATGCAGGCGCAGGTATACGTCGTAGGCGTCCACGGCTGGCTCGGCCAGGTCTTTGATCGCGGTTTCCACGGCCACGCGTGCGACGCCGCGCGCCTCGTCGGGGCCGACGAGCTCTTCGAAGCGGGCGTCGGGCTCTGCCAATCGACGCGTCCCGGTTTCCACAACCGGCTCATCAACTAACGGGGCGGGGTACCAGACGTCAAGCACGGTGCCGTCGTGGGTGATGGTGGCGACGCCGCGCGCAATCGCGGAAGTTGGGGAATTCATGCCAATTACCTTACGGCAACCCGGTTTCGGGTGAGGAAGGACATGGCGACCAGGATCAACGACAGGACGGTGACGCTGATGACTTGGGAGCGCGAAGCATCGTCGAAAAGCATGAGCACCGTCAGCCCCAAAAGCGCCGCCAGGGTCACCCACGGCACCCACGACGCGCCGCGCACACGCACCGCGGAAGAACGGATGCGCGGGTGGAGTTTGATGAAGCTCAGGGTGATCATGATCCAGGTGACGATGAGGCAACCGCCGGTGGCGGACATGATGAAGTCGATCATCCCCGGCGGGTTCCACCACTGCAGGCCCACGGCCACGAACGCGAAGAACACGGAGATGAGCACGGAGTTGCGCGGCACGCCGGCGGCGTTGGTGCGCGCCATCCACGCCGGCGCGTCGCCTTCGAGCGCCTGCTGGTAGCCAAGGCGCGAGGTGCCGTAGATCTGCGCGTTGAACGCGGACAGAAGCGCGAGGACGATCACGACTTCCATAAGACCGGCGGCGCCCGGAATGTTCGCCATTTCCAAAACGGCGGTGAATGGCGAGTCGGCGGCGGAGTCTGCGCCGTCGATGGCGGCGTACGGCAGCAGCAGGATGATCACGGTTACTGAGCCGATGTAGAACAGTGCGATGCGCCAAATAATCGAGTTGACGGCGCGCTTGACGTTGTCGGAGGGATTCTCGGATTCGGCGGCGGCGATGGTGACCACCTCAATGCCGCCGAACGCGAACGCCACCGCGAGCAGCCCGGCGGCGATGCCGGCGATGCCGTTGGGGGCGAAGCCGGATTCGCGCACATGCTCGAAGCCGACGAAGCCGCTGGCGGGCAGCACGCCGGCCCACAGCAGCACGCCTATGACCAAGAAACCCAGGATGACGGCGATTTTGATCATGGCGAACCAGTACTCGAACTCGCCGAAGCCCTTGACCTGCGAGAGGTTCACGGCGGTGAGCACCACCACGACGATGAGCCCGGGCACCCATTGCGGCACGCCGAACCAGCCGGCCATCATGGCGGAGGCGCCGGTGAGTTCGGCGCCGCACGCCATGATGAGCAGGAAGTAGTAGATCCAGCCGAGCAAAAACCCGGCCCAGTGGCCGAACGCCATGCGCCCGTAGGTGGCAAAGGAGCCGGAGGAGGGGTGCGCGGCGGCCATTTCGCCGAGCATGCGCATCACGGCGATGACGATCAGCCCTGCAATCGCGTACGCGATAAGGATCGCGGGCCCGGCGGCGCGGATGCCCACGCCGACGCCGAGGAACAGCCCGGCGCCCACGGCGGTGCCGAGCCCCATGAGGGTGAGGTGGCGCGATTTCAGGCCGGAGCCGAGATCGCCATTGCTTGTCGACGTTCCTCCGGCCATCACACGGCCCCCTTCTTGTGCACGTTTTGGTGGATCGCGCCGGCGATCGCGATGACGCCGACGACGACGGTGACGGCGAGCATCTGGAAGCGCCCGTCAGGGTCGGCGAGCATCAGCGCGATGACGCCTGCGGCGAGCGCGATCATGACCCACGGAAGGACGTTCGGTGCCCACATGCGTACCTCGGTGATCTCACCGGTGGCGACGAGCTTCGGGTGCAGGCGCACGAACGACAGGGCGACGACGATCCACAGCACGATCAGGCAGCCGCCGACCGCGTTGAGCAAAAACGCAAGCAGCCCTGGCGGGTTCCAGTACTGCAGGGCCACGGCGGCGAAACCGAAAGCGACGGAGACGACCACGGCGCGCATGGGCACGCCGCGGGCGTCGGTGCGGGCGAAGGAGGCGGGGGCGTCGCCGCGTACAGCGAGGTTCTGCAGAAAGCGCGAGGAGCCGTAGATCTGCGTATTGCAGGCGGACAGCAGCGCCACCACGATGACGGCTTCCATGATGCCGACTGCGCCCGGGATGTTGGCCAGCTCGAGCACGGCGGTGAACGGGGAGTCGGCGGCGGAGTCGGCTCCGCCGATTTCGTCGAAAGGCAACAGCAGCACGATCAGCAGCACGGAGCCGATGTAGAACACGGAGATGCGCCAGATGATGGAGCGGATGGCGGAGTGCACGCCCGCCTGCGGGTCCTCGGATTCGGCGGCGGCGACGGTGACCAGCTCGATGCCGCCGAACGCGAACGCCACGGCCAGCAGCGCGGTGGCCACGCCGGACCAGCCGTTGGGCATGAAGCCGACTTCGCTGACGTTGCTCAACCCCACGAACCCGCTGGCGGGCAGCAGACCGAGCCACAGTGCCACGCCGATGATCAAGAACGCGACGATGACGGCGACCTTGATCAGAGCGAACCAGAATTCGAACTCGCCGAAGTTTTTCACGGCGGAGAAGTTGATCACGGTAAACGCCACGATGGCCACCAGCGCCGGGATCCACGGCGAGATGCCGAACCAGGCGGCGACGATGGCGGAGGCACCGGTGATTTCCACCGCCATGATCATGATCATCATGAACCAGTACAGCCAGCCGATGGTGAACCCGGCCCACGGCCCGAACGCTTGGGCGGCGTAGGTGGAGAACGTGCCGGAGGACGGGCGCGCGGCGACCATCTCGGCGAGCATCTGCATGAAGCAGACGGTGATGAATCCGGCGATGACGTACGCGATCAGCACGGCCGGCCCGGCGGCTGCGATGCCCACGCCGGTGCCCAGGAACAGGCCGGCGCCGATGGCGGAGCCGAGGCCCATCATGGTCAGGTGGCGCGTCTTCAGTCCGCGAGCGAGCGCGGTGGAGTCCGCGACGGGGGAAACTGGTGTCGACATGTCGAACACCTTAAACGCAAGCTATTGCGCCAACGGCATTATATTCCGCATTTTTGCGCTAATCGACGTCTAAAGTGCGCCGCCGCACCACCGGCGAGGTGGAAAACGGCTCGTGTTCGATGCGCAGGTCGTCGCGCCCCGCGATGGTGCGCGCGGGCACCTGCGCGCCGGCTTCGACGTCGAAGACCATGGTGTCCGGCTCGAGCATCACGCCGACGCCGATTTCGCACCGGTCGCCTAGGTCCACCCCGATCACACCGGCGGACGGGTGTAGCCGGCAGTCCCGCCCGACCCGCATCGGCGCGCGCTCGTGCTCGCTCACCCTTGACGCCATCAGCGCCGACGACAGCGACAGGTCGGTCCCGCCGCCGACCACCACAGACGACGACAAACGCCCCTCCAGCCGCGCCGGCCCCAGCGTGCCGGCGTTGTAGGACACGTAGCCTTCGCGCATCACGGACGTCCCCTCGGCCAGATACGCCCCCAGCCGCACGCGCTCGGCCTCGGCGATGGTCACCCCGGACGGCACGACGTAGTCGACCATGCGCGGCAGCCGGTCGATGCCGTAGACGTGGATCAGCCCGCGCGCCCGCAGGTTTGTGCGCACGGTTTCGAAGTTGTCCGCCAAACACGGGCCTTTGTTGGTCCACACCACCGGCTGCAACAGGTCCAGTGCGCCGTCCATGTTGATCGTCAGCGGCTCGACCATGCGGTGTGACAGGAGGTGCAGGCGCAAAAACACGTCGTGCGCGTCGATGGGTGGTGCGTCTAAGTCCGCGATGACGGTGCGCACCGGCACGAGTTCCACCAGCCGGTCGTGGTCCGCGCCAATAAGTTTCAGAAACTTCGGGGTGAGTTCGTGGGCGCTGACGCGGTGGGTGCCGGAGGTGGCGTCGATAGGCAATAGCTCCGGCGACGGGAACCAAGTGTCCAGCACGGTGCCGTTCATGGCGATGTTGGCGATTCCGACGGCGCGCGCTCCTTGAGACATGGCTGCGAGTCTAAACGTAGGATCGCCGTGTGACTTCCTTAGATCTCTTCGCCGACCCAATTGCACTTTCTGCGGCGCTCGTGGACATCGAGTCGCCCTCGCACCACGAGGAGGCGATCGCGGACGCCGTCGAGAACGCGTTGCGCGGCCTCGAGCACGCGGAGGTTGCGCGCTTCGGCAACACGGTGGTGGCGCGCACGAACTTCGGCCTGGGTTCGAGGGTGGTCTTGGCCGGGCACATCGACACCGTCCCGCTCGCGGACAACACCCCGCACAAGCTTCTCGACGGCACCCTGTACGGCTGCGGGTCCGTCGACATGAAATCCGGCATGGCCTGCTACCTGGCAGCCTTCGCGCGCCTGGCCGAGCCGGGCAAATCCGCCCACGACCTGACCGTGACCGCCTACGAGGGCGAGGAGGTCGCGCAGGAGTACAACGGCCTGTACCACCTGGAGCGCGACAACCCGGAGTGGCTCGAGGGCGACATCGCGCTGCTCGGCGAGCCGTCCGGCGGCATCATTGAGGCCGGCTGCCAGGGCTCCATCCGCGTGTTCGTGGACGCGGCAGGCACCCGCGCGCACTCCGCCCGCAGTTGGCTCGGCCACAACGCCGCGCACGATCTGGCCGGGGTGCTCACGCGCATCGCCGCCTACGAACCGCGCGCGGTGGAGATCGACGGCTGCGAGTACCGCGAGGGCCTCAACGTGGTGGGCCTGGAGGGTTTCGTGGCCACCAACACCATCCCGGACCACGCGCGGCTGATCGTGAACTTCCGCTACGCGCCGGACCGCTCCGTCGAGGACGCCAAGGCGCACCTCGAGGAAGCGCTTTCGCTTGAGGACGAGCTCACGCTGACCTACGACGATATCTCCCCGGCCGCCCTTCCCGGCCTGGGCGACCCCGTGGCAGCCGGCCTGGTCAAGGCTGTGGGCGGGAACTTCCGCGCGAAGTTCGGATGGACGGACGTGGCGCGCTTTTCTAGCCTGGGAGTTCCCGCGGTCAACTTTGGCCCCGGCGACCCTGGTTTTGCCCACAAGAAGGACGAGCAGTGCCCGACGGACCAGATCACGCTGGTCTTCGAGCAGCTGATGTCGTATTTGAGCGTCAACGAAAGCGAGTAGTTAATGGCCCCGCTGAACATTCCCCGCCCGGAGCGCGACCGGAAGCTGCGCGGACCGATTGCGCTGCGCGGCTCGGACCACCAGGCGTCCACGTTCGACCAGCGCCTGCTTGAGGCGTTCGGGCACGCGGACAGCCAGTGGCGCCACGAAGACCCGTGGCGCGTGATGCGCATCCAGAGTGAGTTCGTCGCCGGCTTCGACGCGCTGAGCGAAATGCCGAAGGCCGTCACGGTGTTCGGTTCGGCGCGCCTGGGGGAGGGCACCGAGGAGTACCAGATGTCCTACGACGTGGGCAGGGCGCTGGTGGAGGCCGGCTACGCGGTGATCACCGGCGGCGGCCCGGGTCTGATGGAGGGCCCGAACCGCGGCGCGCACAACGCCGACGGCCTGTCTGTGGGCCTGGGCATCGAGCTGCCGTTCGAGCAGGGCCTGAACGACTGGGTGGATCTGGGCCTGAACTTCCGCTACTTCTTCGCCCGCAAGACCATGTTCTTGAAGTACTCGCAGGCGTTTATTGCGCTGCCGGGCGGCTTCGGCACGATGGACGAGGTCTTCGAGGTGCTGTGCATGGTGCAAACCGGCAAGGTGACCAACTTCCCGATCGTGCTGATGGGCACCGAGTTCTGGTCGGGGCTTGTGTCGTGGATCGAGGACCAGCTGCTGGGCCGCGGGCTGATCTCGCCGGGCGACGAGAAGCTGTTTTTGGTCACCGACTCCGTCGACGAGGCGGTGGCGCACATCGTGGATAAGCACAAGGTGATGACGGATCAGCGCCTCAAGGATGACTAAGCCGCTCGCCGAAGTGATGGCGATTGTCAACCGCACGCCCGACTCGTTCTACGACAAGGGCGCGACGTTCGCCTCCGAGAAAGCACTTTTGCGTATCGACGGCGCCGTGTCCGCCGGGGCCAGCATCATCGACATCGGCGGCGTCAAGGCCGGGCCGGGCGACGACGTGTCCGTGGCCGAGGAGATCGACCGCGTCGTGCCGCTGATCGCCGCCGCGCGAGGACGCCACCCGGACGTGACGCTGAGCGTGGACACGTGGCGCGCGCCGGTGGCCGAGGCCGCGATCGAAGCCGGCGCGGACCTGATCAACGACACCTGGGCCGGCTTCGACCCGGAGCTGGTGGAGGTCGCCGGCCAGCACCGGGTGGGCTACGTCTGCTCGCACACCGGCGGGATCACCCCGCGCACCCGCCCGCACCGCGTGCACTACGACGACGTGGTCGCCGACGTCATCGCCGAGACCACCGCGCTGGCCGAGCGGGCCGCGTCGCTAGGCGTGCCGGAAGAGCGCATCTTCATCGACCCGACCCACGACTTCGGCAAGAACACCTACCACGGCCTGGAGCTTCTGCGCCGCGTGGACGAGCTGGTGGCCACGGGCTGGCCGGTGCTGATGGCGCTGTCGAACAAAGACTTCGTCGGCGAGACCTTGAACCGTGGCATCGACGGCGCGGACATCACCGAGCGCGTCCCCGGCACCCTCGCCGCCACCGCGTGGGCGGCCGCGCGCGGGGTGGCGGCCTTCCGCGTGCACGAAGTCGAGGCCACGCTGGATGTGATCCGCATGACCGCCGCGATCCAGGGCGGGATGGCCCCGCTCCACACAGTCCGGGGGCTCGCGTGAGGGTCAGCGTGGTCATCCCGGCGTTGAATGAGGAAGCGACGGTGGCGGGAGTCGTCGAGAAGTGTCTCGCATCGAGCGCCGACGAGGTGCTGGTGATCGACCCCGAATCCACCGACGCCACCGCCAAGCTCGCGGCGGAAGCGGGCGCGAGGGTGGTGCCGTGGCGCGAGGTAGACCCGCGCGAGCCGTGGGCAGGCAAGGGCGAGGCCCTGTGGCGCGGCGTGAAGGCGGCCGCCGGCGACGTCGTGGTGTTCGTGGACGCGGACGTGACCTCGCTCGAGCCGTGGTGGGTCGACGCGCTCGCCGAGCCGTTGTCGGATCCGGGCGTCCACCTGGTCAAGGCCTCCTACGAGCGCGCCCGCGCCGGCGGCCGCGTCACCGAACTGACCGCGAAGCCACTGCTGCGCGCGCTGTTCCCGCAGCTCGCCCACATCCGCCAGCCGCTCGCCGGCGAGTACACCATCCGTCGCTCGACCGCCCTTCGTCTCCCGTTCGTCGCAGGTTACGGCGTCGAGGCGGGCCTGCTCATCGACGTCGCCTCCGCCCACACACCCGCCTCCATCGCTGAAGTGGAGCTGAGCCCCCGCGAGCACCGCAACCGCCCGCTGACGCAACTCGGACCCATGGCGGACGTGGTCTCCCGCACCATCCTGGCGCGCGCCGGGGTGGGCGAAATCCAGGTCCGCGAGCGCCCCGCCTGGGTGGACGGTTAAACTAACCGTCATGCTTTCCTGGATCGTGTTAATCCTCATCCTCGCGCTGCTGAGCATCATCGGCGTGCGCGTGTTCGCCTCCGTCTTCGGCCGCGGTGAGGCGCAGCCGCCGATGCCGCCGACCGCCGACGTCAAGGAAGCCAACCGCCGCGCCGTGGAGGAGGGCAACTTCGGCGATATCCAGCTCGAGGTGGTGCACCGCGGCTACCGCATGGATCAGGTGGATGCGCTGCTGGAGCAGTTGGCCGGCGGCAACCTTGGGCCCGTCGAGAGGCAGGATGCTCAGGTAGAATCGGCTGCGTCAACTATCGCGAAGTAAAGGAGCGTAGACGAATGGCAGCAATGAAGCCGCGTACCGGCAGTGGCCCGATGGAAGCGGTGGAGGAGTCCCGCAAGATCGTGATGCGTATCCCGTCCGACGGCGGCGGCCGCCTCGTGGTGGAGCTGTCCAAGGAGGAGGCCGGCGAGCTCGGCCGACTGCTCACGGAGGCCGCAGAAGCCTAACGCGCCGAACGCGGTAGTATCGCCACATGCTCAACGACATTGTGGACGTGCTCGCCGACCCGGCAGACCTCACCCCGCTTCGGGGCGAAGACGAATTTTCGCGTCTCGTCTCCGAAACGGGGCATTCTTATGACGTGGCCAAGCAGGGCTACGTCACCCTCGCCGCCGGCAAGGGCATCGGGCACGAGGGTGACTCGCTGGAAATGGTCAACTCCCGCGAGACGTTTTTGTCCAACGGCCACTTCGCGCCGTTCGTGGAGGCAGTCTCCGACGCGCTCGCCGACGTTGTGGAGCGCGCCGCCGGCGACGCCGAGAACCCGGTGGTCATGGAGGCCGGCGCCGGCACCGGCTACTACCTGGCGCACACCCTGGACCTGATCGAAGGTGCGCGCGGCGTCGGCCTGGACGTGTCCGTGCCGGCCGCGAAGCACCTGGCCAAGGCGCACCCGCGACTGGGCGCTGTGGTGGCGGACGTGTGGGAGCAGCTGCCCATCCGCACCGGCAGCATTCACGCGCTGGCCGTGGTGTTCGCGCCGCGTAACCCGGCCGAGTTCGCGCGCGTGCTCGTGGACGGCGGCGAGGCCGTCATGCTCGTCGCCGACCAGGGCCACCTGGATGAGTTGCGCGAGCCGCTGGGCATCCTCGGCGTAGAGGAGGGCAAGGTCGAGCGCCTCATCGCCCAGTCCGAGGGCCACCTGGTCCCCGCGGCGGAGCCCGAGCTCATCGAGTTCCCGATGCTGCTGGAGCGCGACGCCATCGCCGCCCAGGTGGGCATGAGCCCGTCCGCGCGCCACCTGGATAAGGACACGCTTCAGGCCCGCCTTGCGGAGCTGCCGGAGCAGATGAAAGTCACCGCTCGCGCGCAGCTGATCCGCATGCGCAAGGCCTAAGCTTCACGACGGCCTAGCGCACGTAGCCGCGGCGCCACTCGGAGTGGATCTCCGCGCCGTCGTGGGCGCGGGTGCGGATGCCGGAGCAGCCGCCGTCGAGCCACACACGCGAGGACATGACCACGCTGCCGCCGCCGGCGTAGACCTCGATGGTGGAGCCGTCGACGATGACGGTGATGTTGTCCTCGTCCTCGTCGTGCAGCGCGGCGCTGGCGGGGGAGCCGTGCAAGCGGTCGAGGGTGATCTGGTCGCCGGAGTGGGTGATCACCACGCCCGGCTCGCCGTTTCCGTCCAGAACTTCCACGACGACGGAGGAGCCCGGCGCGACCTCGCACAGCCCGGCCCACATGCGGGCGCGGTCGGTGCTGTCCACCGCGTCCGGCAACCCTGGGGCTGGCACCTGGTAGAGGCGGCCGCCCTGCAGGGTGATGCGGCGCGGCAGGGTCAGGGCGTTGGCCCAGCCTTCGGCGTCCCAGTTGGGCTCTTTGGTGGGGTCGCCGGCGCGGTCGGTGTTGGTCATGAACCCGTAGAGGTAGGCGCGCTCGTACAGCTTCGCGGTTTCAACCAGGTTGTAGGTGGTGTTGCGGGGGCGGGTGAAGTCATGGCCGTGGTCGACGATGGTGAACGGGGTGTCCACGCGGAAGGTGTGGCCGTGTAGTTCGCCGACGGCGTAGACGGCGGTGTCTTTGCCGTCGCGCTCGAGGGTGACAAACAACACGTCGCGGATTTGGCCGTCCACTTCGTCGCGCAGGCGCACGATGCGCGGGGCGACCAGGGAGGCGTCAAGGTCGAAGCCGATCTCGCCTTCGAATTCGAGGATGCCCTCGAGCGTCCAGTCGCGGCCGTCAGCGGACGTGAGGACGACGGGCTTCGGCGCGGTTTCGGGCCCGGAGACGGCGAGCATGAGCCAGCCGTCGTGGGCGTCGTCGCGGTCGGTGTCGGCGTCCCAGTCGGGCACGACGCAGGGGGAGCGGAAGTTGCTCACGCCGGCGACGTCTTCGACGACGGCGCCGAGGCGGGACGCGGCCGCGGAGACGTCCAGGTCGGTGTCCTCGTCGAGGTCGGAGCACAGCTCGTCGACGTGCGTCACGTGCGCGACCTGGATGGTGTTGCCGGCGGCGGTGGCGGAGGTGAAGTACAAATCCACGCCGTCGCCTGCGGGGGAGACGCTGCCTGCGCGGACGGCGATTTCGCCGCCGACGGGAACGATGACGTCGTTGCAGTCCACCCAGCTAAACGGGTCTTCTTCGCTTTGCTGGTGGCCCCAGCGGCTGGGCGCGTCGGGGGTGGGGCGGTACTGGTAGAACATGTTCCAGACGCGCTCGGATGCGGCCCCGGTGCGGTAGATGCCGGCGGGGCCTTCGAGGATGCCGCGCTCGGCGGTGACGTGCAGTTCCGGACGGTAAACGGTCATCTGTTCAGCCCCTTGTAAATCTCTACGGTCTCTTGCGCGATGGTTGCCCAGGAAAAGTCGGTTTTGGCCCGCTTGAGCCCGGCCGCGCCCATCGCGGCGGCGCGCTCGCTATCGCCTGCGACGGCGTTGACGGCTTCGGCCAGGGCGGCCTCGAAGCCTGCGGTGTCGTTGGCATCGTAGTCCACCAGCACGCCGGTTTCGCCGTCGACGACGACCTCCGGGATGCCGCCGACGCGCGAGGCTACCACGGCGGTTTCGCACGCCATCGCCTCGAGGTTCACAATGCCCAGCGGCTCGTAGATCGACGGGCACACGAACACGTCGGCAAGCGAGTACACCTCGCGCACCTTCTCCGCAGGCATCATTTCTTGGATCCAGAACACACCGTCGCGGGAGGCCTTGAGCTTCTCGACGAGCCCTTCGGTCTCCGCCGCAATCTCCTTGGTGTCCGGGGCCCCGGCGCACAGGATGAGCTGGATGTCCTCGTCGAAGGCTTGGGCCGCCTTGAGTAGGTGGGCCACACCCTTTTGGCGGGTGATGCGCCCGACGAACGCCACGACGGGCTTGTCCGTGTCCACTCCAAGCTCCTCGGCGATGGTGCCGGAATCTGGGTACCATTTCTGCGGGTCGATGCCGTTTAAGACGGTGTGGACTTTAGGTTCGTCGATACGCGGGTAGGCCCGCAGGACTGCCTCCTTCATGCCGGCGGAAACCGCGATGACCGCATCGGCGTATTCGAAGGCGTTCTTCTCCGACCAGGAGGAGACGTTGTATCCGCCACCGAGCTGCTCGCGCTTCCAGGGGCGGTCCGGCTCCAGGGAGTGGGCGGTGACCACGTGGGGGATTTCGTGCAGCTGGCCGGCCAGGTGCCCGCCGAGGCCTGCGTACCAGGTGTGCGAGTGCACCACGTCCAGCCCGGCGGCGGCATCCGCCATGCGCAGGCCGGTAGACAGTGTCTTGATTGCCCCGTTGGCGTTCTCCAGGGCGGGGTCGACGCCGTGGACAAAGACGCCGGCAGCGTCGCGGGGTGCGCCCATGCAGTGCACGTCCACCTCGACGATGTCGCGCATGAAGCGCGTCAGCTCGGTGACGTGGACGCCGGCGCCGCCGTAGACCTCCGGTGGATATTCGCGGGTGAACATTCCGACTTTCATGACCGCCGAGCCTACTTACGCGCGCGATTCCCTGCAGGGACCCGAAATTCTCATTAGCCTGGCTGGTATGAAAAGCCAGCCTCGAGTTCTCGCCATCGTCCTGGCCGGCGGTGAGGGCAAGCGCCTGTTTCCGCTGACCGCTGACCGTGCCAAGCCCGCCGTGCCGTTCGGCGGCAACTACCGTCTCATCGATTTCGTCCTGTCCAACCTGGTCAACGCGGGCTACATGCGCATCGCGGTGCTGACCCAGTACAAGTCACACTCGCTGGACCGCCACGTGGCCACTGCGTGGAACGTCTCGGGCCCGACGCAGCAGTACATCGCCTCGGTGCCCGCGCAGCAGCGGCGAGGCAAGCGCTGGTACTCGGGCTCGGCGGACGCGATTGTGCAGTCGCTGAACCTGATCTACGACGACGCGCCGGACTACGTGCTGGTCTTCGGCGCGGACCACGTCTACCGCATGGACCCGTCGCAGATGGTGGAGGACCACATCGCCTCGGGCAAGGCCGCCACCGTGGCCGGCATCCGCGTGGCGCGCTCGGAGGCGCACGCGTTCGGCTGCATCCAGGCGGACGACGACGGCACCATCACCGAGTTCCTGGAAAAGCCGTCGGATCCGCCGGGCACCCCCGACGACCCGGAGACCACGTTCGCGTCCATGGGCAACTACTGCTTCTCCACCGAGGCGCTGATCCAGGCGCTGCTGGAAGACGAGCAGAATGAGGACTCCGCCCACGACATGGGCGGCGACATCATCCCGTACTTCGTGGCCCAGGGCGAGGCGAACGTGTACGACTTCTCGCGCAACGAGGTCCCGGGTGCCACCGAGCGCGACCGCGGCTACTGGCGCGACGTCGGCACCGTGGACTCGTTCTACGAGGCCCACATGGACCTGATTTCCTCGCATCCGGTGTTCAACCTCTACAACAAGGCGTGGCCGATCCACGCGACGGAGGAGGACAACCTGCCTCCGGCGAAGTTTGTCATGGGCGGCATCGCGCAGGAGTCGATCGTGGCGTCCGGCTCCATCATTTCGGGGGCGACGGTGCGCAACTCGGTGCTGTCCACCGACGTCCGCGTGGAGGAAGGCGCCACCGTAGAGGGCTCGGTGCTGATGCCGGGCGTGCGCGTGGGCAAGGGCGCGGTGGTGCGCCACTGCATCCTGGATAAAAACGTCTACGTCTCCGACGGCGAAACCATCGGCGTGGACGCGCAGCGAGACGGGGAGCGTTTCACCGTCTCCGACAACGGCGTGGTGTGCGTGGGTAAGAGCGAGGTAATTTAGCGGCGCTTGGTCAGCAGCGTCAGCCCGCCGTCGAGAGGCAGGCGCGCAAGGGCCGCATCTTCGAGCGCAAGCGTATCGACGTAAGCGTCCGCCTCGCGCGCCGCCTCAGTGTCGCGGTCGCGGCGGGTGGGGTCGGCCACGGTGCCGTCGAGAAGCGAGCCCGCGATGACGAGCGTGCCGCCGGGGGCGAGCAGGGGCCACGCGGCGTCGATGAGCGGGCGCAGCTCCACGGCGGAGACGTCGGCGTAGATGAGCTGGTACGCGCCGGTGGCCAGGCGCCCCATCACATCGAGCGGGCGGGAGGTGAGGAAGCGAACGCGCGATGGCGCAAAGCCCGCGGCGCGGAACGCCTCCTTCGCGCCCGCTTGCAGCGCCGCCTCCGGCTCGATGCAGGTCAGGGTGGCTTTCTCGCGCAGGCCGGCGAGGATGTGCAGGCCCGCAACCCCCGCGGCCGGGGTCACCGCGACCGCGCCCTGGGAGGCCTCGTTGCCCGCCGCCAGCACGGACAGCAGATCGCCCACGACCTGGCTGGGAACAGGCACGCCGTTTTCCTCGGCGTCCTCGCGGGCGCGGGCGAGCGCTTCGCCCACCGCCTCCGGCAGGTGGTCCCGGCGGGAGTCGATGTAGGTGCTCAGTTGGGTAAACGCAGTCTCACTCACACCGGCAATCATAGCGGGGCCCATGTACCCAGGGAGCTCACAGGAGACGCGCTGGCATCTGTGAGGTGAGTCTGCCAAACTGCTTGCTATGACCTCTGAGGAAAACCAGCTGTCCGGCACTGCCGCGTTCGACGCAGGCGAGGGGGCCATGCCCACCTGGTCGGAGCTGGTGCAGGAACACGCCGACAGCGTGTACCGCCTTGCCTACCGTCTCTCCGGCAACCAGCACGACGCGGAGGACCTGACGCAGGAGACCTTCATGCGCGTGTTCCGCAGCCTGAAGAACTACCAGCCCGGCACCTTCGAGGGCTGGCTGCACCGCATCACCACCAACCTGTTTTTGGACATGGTGCGCCGCCGCGCGAAGATCCGCATGGAGGCGCTGCCGGAGGACTACGAGCGCGTTCCCGGCACCGACATGACGCCGGAGGAGGCCTACAACGTGGCCAACTTGGACCCGGCGCTGCAGCGCGCGCTGGATGATTTGGCGCCGGACTTCCGCGTCGCCGTCGTGCTCTGCGACGTGATGGGCATGACCTACGAGGAAATCGGCGACACCCTTGGGGTGAAGATGGGCACGGTGCGCTCCCGCATCCACCGCGGGCGCGCGCAGTTGCGGGAGTCGCTGGAGAAGCAGGCGCTTGACGACGCGCACGCGAAGGAACTCATCCGCACCCGCTAACAAGCGACGTGATGTCAATGTCCAAACGCGAATTCAACTCCACCGACCACCTGAACCCGGAAGCGGTCGCCGCCTTCGTGGACGGCGAGCTATCTGATTCCGCGTTCCGCCGCGCCGCGCGCCACCTGGAAGACTGCGACGAGTGCAGCGCCGAGGTCGACGCCCAGCGCCGCGCCGCGAACCGGCTGCGCGTGGTGGACAACTCAGGGGTGCACGCCCCGGCGTCGCTGGTGGAGCGCCTGGCGGGCATGTGCGCCGAGGACCTCGACGGGCCGGGCGAGGCGCCGGGGCCGCGCGACAGGGCCAAGGACCTGCTGCAGTCGGCTCTGGGCGCGCTGAAGCGCCGCGGGGAGTAGGGTGTTGTAGGTGTTTTCCAACATCGGCTGGGGCGAGATTTTCTTCATCCTGATCATCGGGCTCATCGTGATCGGGCCCGAACGCCTGCCGTCTGTCGTGGAGGATGTGCGCGCGGCGATCTACGCCGCAAAGAAGGCGATCAACAACGCCAAGGCCGAGCTCAACGGGGAGCTGGAAGGACTCGAGGAGTTTAAAAAGCCCATCGACACCGTGTCCCAGTACGCGGCGATGGGCCCGCGCCGCGCGATGGCGAAGGTGCTGTTCGAGGACGAGGCAGGCACGGCGCAGCCGGAACCCACCCGCTCCGGACCGCGTTCAGCGCAGTCGCAGCAGAGCCAGCCTGCGCCGCAGGAGCGGCCGAGGCTGGATCAGGCGGAGCGGCCGTCGAAAGGCAGGAGCTTCTCCTGGGAGGACATCACTTAACCCGTGGGTTGAGGCTCTTGCCGGCGAGGGACTCGCGGCGCACCTTCAGCTGATCCGCGACCGCCTGGATGGCCTTCGCGGCGGGGGAGTCCGGCTCGGAGATGGTGACGGGGGTGCCGGTGTCGCCGTGCTCGCGCAGCTTCGGGTCCAGGGGGATGGAGCCGAGCAGCTTCACGTCGGAGTCCGTCAGCTGGGTCAGGCGCTCGGCGACTTGCTCGCCGCCGCCCTCGCCGAAGATGTTCATGACGGTGCCGTCGGGCATGGTCATGCCGGCCATGTTCTCGATGACGCCGGCGATCTTCTGGTCCGTCTGCTGCGCGATCGTGCCGGCGCGCTCCGCCACCTCGGCGGCGGCGGCCTGCGGGGTGGTCACGATGAGCAGCTCCGCGTTCGGCACGAGCTGTGCGACGGTGATGGCCACGTCTCCGGTGCCTGGCGGCAGGTCCATGAACAGCACGTCCAAGTCGCCCCAGTACACGTCGGCGAGGAACTGCTGGATCGCGCGGGTGAGCATGGGCCCGCGCCACACGATCGGCGCGTTGCCCTCGACGAACTGGCCCACGGAGATGTGGCGCACGCCGTGGGCGATCGGCGGCATGATCATCTCGTCGACAACCGTGGGGCCCTGGTCGGTCGAGCCCATCAGGCCGGGCACAGAGTGGCCGTAGATGTCCGCGTCCACCACGCCCACGCTCAGGCCCTGCGCGGACAGCGCGGTGGCCAGGTTCACGGTCATGGACGACTTGCCCACGCCGCCCTTGCCAGAGGCGACGGCGAAGATGCGGGTGCGCGTGTCCGGGTCGGCGAACGGGATCGCAGGCCCGGTCTGCTCGCCGCGCAGCTTCAGCGCGAGCGCGCGGCGCTGCTCGTCGCTCATGGTGTGCAGGGTGACGGTGACGTCGCCGACGCCGTCGAGCTCCGCCAGCACCGCGCGTGTGTTGTCTTCGATGGTGTCGCGCATCGGGCAGCCGGCGATGGTCAGGTAGATGCCCACGGCCACGTCCGCGCCGTCGATACGCACGGATTCCACCATGTCCAGCTCGGTGATGGGCTTGCCAATCTCGGGGTCCTCCACGCGCTCGAGTGCGGCGAGGACGTCCTGCTCTGTGATGTTGTGTTCAGTAGCCATGTTGCCCTGCAGTATAACGGTGCCCCGCGGTCGAACGGATACACTGGTGGGCATGACAAATCCCATGAGCAACTCGTCTCGCGTGCCCGCGCGCGAGGTTCCCACGGGCTGGCCTGTCGGCAGCTTCAAAACGTACGCGGAGGCGCAAGCCGCGGTGGATGCGCTTTCTGACAAGGAGTTCCCGGTGGAGAAGCTGTCCATCGTGGGCGTGGACCTGATGCAGGTAGAGAAGATCACCGGCCGCCTGACCTGGGGCAAGGTGCTGGGCACCGGCGCGCTTTCCGGCCTGTGGATGGGCCTGTTTTTGGGCCTGATCCTCTCGGTGTTCACGGAGCCGGGCTCGGGCTGGGTGACGTTCACCACCACGCTGATCCTCGGCGCGATCTTCGGCGTGATTTTCGCGGCGGTGGCCTACGCGTTCACGGGCGGCAAGCGCGACTTCTCCTCGGCGACGGCGATCGTGGCGGGCCGCTACGACGTGCTCTGCGAGCCGGACGCCGCCCCGCAGGCGCGCGACCTCATCGCGGGGCAGCTGCCTATCGACGACACGTCGCAGCCCAATGCGTAAACACACCCGCGCCCTGGCTGTGCTGTCCGCGTGCGCGATCACGCTGTCCGGGTGTTCCGCGCTGAGCCACAAAAGCACCAGCAAGGAGCCGATCGCGATCGGCATCGACGCCGACGACCCGGAGCAGCGCGTGCTCGGCGAGATCTACAGCCGCGTGCTGCAGCAGCTGGGCCGGCCCACCAGCGTGACCGCCGCCGATTTCTCCGCCGGCGACACGCTGCGGGTGCTCAAGGAAACCCCGGTGGATTTCGTGGTGACCTGCACCGGGCGCCTGGTGGAGGAGACCGACGTGGAGGCCGCCAAGCGCCTGAAGAAGGAGGCGAAGGATGAGCCGGCCGGGTTCTCGGACGTGGTCTACGATGCCGCCATCGCTGGCCTGCCCAGTACTTTGCGCACCGTGGACCCTTCGCCGGCGCAAAGCTGCGGGCGCTCCGGTGAGCTGCCGCAGAACATCATCCCGCTGTTCGACAAGTCCGGCTTCGACCGCGGCGAGATCAACCGCCTGAACTTCATCACCCGCGTCATCTCCACCAAGTCGCTGGAGGAGATGGTCGAGGACATCGAGGGCGGCGCCGACGTCCAGGACACCCTGGCGGCGTGGATGATGGAAAACGCCCACATCAACATCTACAACGACGAGCTGCCGGAAGCCGACGAGGACGGTGCCGCGGCGGGCGATTCCGCCGACAGCGCCGGCGCACGCTAAACACGCTTACCAGGCACGAGGAAGGGCCCCGGGGTCAACCCCGGGGCCCTAGCGCTTGTGGGGGAGCGCGGTGACGTGCTCCGTCGTCAAGCTACTTTGCAAATGCCTCCTCGAGCAGCTGCTTCTCCTCCTGCTGGTGCACCTTGGCCACACCGGTTGCGGTGGTGGACTGAGCACGGCGGGACACGCGGACCATCTCCGGCATATCCGGAATCAGGGTGCGCAGGTGCTCGTTGTAGAACGGCCATGCGCCCTGGTTTGCCGGCTCGTCCTGGACCCAGCGGATCTCCTTGGCGTTCGGGTAGTTCTTGAACGCATCCGAGAGGCGGTTGAACGGGATCGGGTGGAGCATCTCCACGCGGATGATCGCGATGTCGTCGCGGCCGTCCTTCTCCTTCTTCTTCGCCAGCTCCCAGTAGATCTTGCCGGAGCACAGCAAGATGGTGGTGACCTTGTCAGTGTCGCCGATCTTCTTGTTGCCGCGCTCGACGAAGTTCGGGTCGTCGATGACGGACTGGAAGCGCTCCACCTCGATGAAGTCGGCCGGCTGCGAGACAGCGGCCTTGTTGCGCAGCATGGACTTCGGCGTGAAGACGATCAGCGGTCGCTTCATCTCGCCGAGCGCCTGGCGGCGCAGCAGGTGGAAGTGGTTTGCCGGGGTGGACGGCTGGGCGATGGTCATGGAGCCCTCCGCGACGAGCTGCAGGTAGCGCTCGATGCGGGCGGAGGAGTGGTCCGGACCCTGGCCCTCGTAGCCGTGCGGCAGCAGCGCAACCAGCGAGGACAGCTCGCCCCACTTGGTCTCGGAGGAGGACAGGTACTCGTCGATGATGGTCTGCGCGCCGTTGGCGAAGTCGCCGAACTGCGCCTCCCAGGCCACCACGGCTTCCTTGTTGCCCAGGGTGTAGCCGTACTCGAAGCCCATGCCGGCGTACTCGGTCAGGGCGGAGTTGAACACCTGGAAGTGGCCGCCGTCGCCGTTTTCCTGCGCGTTGTGGTCCAGCGGGTTGTACGGCTCGGCGTTGTCCGGGTTGTACAGCACCGCGTGGCGCTGGGTGAAGGTGCCGCGCTGGGAATCCTCGCCGGCGAGGCGGACAAACTTGCCCTGCTCCGCCAGGGAACCGAAGGCGAGCAGCTCGCCCCAGCCCCAGTCGATGTCGCCGTCGGTAAACGAGCCGCCGCGCTTCTTCAGCACGGACTTCAGGCGCTTGTTCGGCGTGAAGTCCTCCGGCAGGTTCGCGTACGCGTCGGCGAGGCGCTTGAACTGCTCCTCGGAGATGTTCGTGTCCAGGCCGCGGGTGAGCTCCTGCGACTCGGTGATGCCGGTCTGCTCGCTCGGCTGGCCCTTCTCCGCCTTGACGTCGGAGAAGACGGAATCCAGCTGGTCGTGGAAGTCCTGTGCTGCCTTCTCAGCGTCTTCCTCGGTAATGTCGCCGCGGCCGATGAGGTCCTGCGTGTAGCGGGTGCGCACCGACGGGTGGGAGTTGATGCGGTCGTACATGACCGGCTGGGTCACCGTCGGGTCGTCGGCCTCGTTGTGGCCGCGCAGGCGGTAGCAGATCAGGTCGATGAAGACGTCCTTGCCAAACTCGCGGCGGTACTCGGTGGCCAGCTGGGCAACCCATGCGGCGGCCTCCGGGTCGTCGCCGTTGACGTGGAGCACCGGGCAGTCGAAGCCCTTGGCCAGGTCGGTGGCGTAGTAGGAGGAACGGCCGGAGTCCGGGGTGGTGGTGAAGCCGATCTGGTTGTTCACCACGATGTGGATGGCGCCGCCGACGGTGTAGCCCGGCAGGCGGGACAGGTTCAGAGTCTCCTGGACGATGCCCAGGCCGGTGAAGGAAGCGTCGCCGTGCAGCATCAGCGGCACGACCGGGTGGTCCTCGCGGCCCTTGGCAAGCTTGATCTGGTCTTCCTTGGCGCGCGCCATGCCCACCAGGACCGGGTCCACGGCCTCAAGGTGGGACGGGTTGGCGGCCAGGGAGACCTTGATCTCGCCGTCACCGAACATCTGGATGTGCTCGCCCTCGAAGCCGAGGTGGTACTTCACGTCGCCGGAGCCGCCCTGCTGGGCTGCGCGCATGTTGCCTTCGAACTCGTTGAAGATGGTGGCAACCGGCTTGCCCACGATGTTGAACAGCACGTTCAGGCGGCCGCGGTGCGGCATACCGATGACGACCTCTTCCAGGCCCTGGCCAGCCGCGGTGTCGATGATGGCGTCCATCAGCGGGATCAGGGTCTCGGCGCCCTCGAGGGAGAAGCGCTTCTGGCCGAGGTACTTGGTCTGCAGGAAGTTCTCGAAGGCCTCTGCGGCGTTGAGCTTCTGCAGGATGTACTTCTGCTCCGGGCCGGTCGGCTTGGGCATGCCGGCCTCGACACGGTCGCGCAGCCACTCGCGCTCGTCGCGGTCCATGATGTGGGAGTACTCGGTGCCCACCTTGAGGGTGTAGGCGGCGCGCAGGCGGGACATGACCTCGCGCAGGGTCATCTGCTCCTTGCCGCCGAAGCCGCCGACGTGGAAGACGCGGTCCAGGTCCCACAGGGTCAGGCCGTGGGTTTCCATGAGCAGGTCGCGGGAGTCCGGCTTGGGCAGGCCCGGCTGGTGCCAGTGCAGCGGGTTGGTGTCGGCGATGAGGTGGCCGCGGGAGCGATACGCCTCGATCAGCTGCATGACGCGGGTGTCCTTGTTGATGCCGGTGTTCGGCTCGTCCTGTGCCCAGCGCAGCGGAGCGTAGGGGATCTGCAGGGAGCGGAAGATCTCGTCCCAGAACTTGTCGTCGATGATCAGCTGGGAGATGTCGCGCAGGAACTCGCCGGACTCCGCGCCCTGGATGACGCGGTGGTCGTAGGTGGAGGTCAGGGTGACCAGCTTGCCCACGCCGAGCTCGGCGAGGCGGTCCTCGGAGGCGCCGGCGAACTCCGCCGGGTAGTCCATTGCGCCGACGCCGACGATGGTGCCCTGGCCCTTGGTCAGGCGCGGGATGGAGTGGCGGGTGCCGATGCCGCCCGGGTTGGTCAGCTGGATGGTCACGCCCGAGAAGTCGTCCATGGTGAGCTTGCCGTCGCGGGCGCGGGCGACGATGTCCTCGTACGCCTCGACGAACTCGTTGAAGGACTTGTTCTCGCACTCCTTGATGGCGGCGACGACCAGGGAGCGGGAGCCGTTCTTGCCTGGCAGGTCGATGGCCAGGCCGAGGTTGATGTGCTCCGGCTGCACCGCGAAGGACTTGTTGCCGTCCTCCTTGTAGTTCTTGTTCATGTCCGGGTGCAGCTTGGTGGCCAGGACAATGGCGTAGCCCAGGATGTGGGTGAAGGAGACCTTGCCGCCGCGGGTGCGCTTGAGGTGGTCGTTGATCAGCGCGCGGTTTTCAAACATGAGCTTGACCGGCATGTCGCGCACGGTGGTCGCGGTCGGCACCTCGAGCGACTCGTTCATGTTCTTGGCAATGGCCTTGAAAGCGCCCTTGAGCTGGAACTCGCCAGGCTCAGCCTCGACCTGGTTGACCTTGTCCAGCGGTGAGGACTTCGCCGGGGCCGCGGGGCGCTTCGGCTTCGCAGCGACCTTGGCTGCTGCCTCGTCCACCTTGGTCTCGCGGCCGTCCTGGCTCGGTGCGCCGGTGGTGCGGGAGACCTTCGGGTCAGTCTTCGGAGTGCTTGCGCTCTCGTCGGAAGGGGTGACGTTGGGGGTGCCCTTCGCGGTCTTCGGAGCGCCCTTGTTCTCGAAGAGTTCGCGCCATTCGGCGTCCACCGAGTTGGGGTCGTCCTTGTACTGCTGGAACATCTCGTCAACCAGCCAGCTGTTCTGGCCGAACGTGTTTTCGCTGCTCACGGCAGGTTCTCGCCTTCCTTCTGGGTTGTGTTCGCGGAACGTTTCTTTGACTGTAATCGTCGGCGCTGGTAACGCGCTAACTTGGGTTGTTCCTCTCCACGGGGGACCTACGTTTCACCCCCGTTATCGGTTAACAGCCCACATATGGGCATATCTTCCGCCTGCGGAGATGAGGTCCTCGTGGCAACCGTCTTCAATGATACGTCCTTCATCAATCACGAGTATGCGGTCCGCCCGCGCGGCTGTGGCAAGGCGGTGCGCGACGACGACGGAGGTGCGCCCCGCCATCGCCTTGTCGGAGGCGTCGAGCACAGCGCGTTCGGTGGCGGGGTCGAGGGTGGCCGTGGCTTCGTCGAGAAGCAGCACCGCGGGTGTGAGCATTTCGGCGCGGGCAAGCGCGATGATTTGACGCTGCCCGGAGCTTAGGCCCCGGCCGCGTTCGCCAACGCGCGCGTTGAAGCCGCCGGGGATCGTGCCGATGACGCCGAGGGCACCGATGCGCTCCACCGCGGCCTGCACCTCGGCGTCCGTGGCTCCGGCGGCGCCGTAGGCGATGTTGTCTGCGACGGTGCCGGGGAAGAGGTAGGACTCCTGCGGCACCTGCGCGAGCGCGCGCCGCCACTCCGCGAGCGGGAACTCGGCGACGTTCGTCCCCGACGCGCGCACGGCACCTTCCACCGGGTCGTAGAAGCGGGCCAGCAGCTTGACGACGGTCGACTTGCCCGCCCCCGTCGGACCAACGAGTGCCACGGTGGAGCCGGGCGAAAGGGACAAATCCATGCCGTCGATGACTGGCTCTGAATCCGGCGAGTAGCCGAAGGTGACGTCGTTAAGCGAAAGCTCCCCGGACGCGGCGGTGTGCGCACCGGGGCGGGTGCCGGTGTCGGGGACGGTGGTGCGCTCGTCGAGCAGTTCGCGGATCCGGTCGAAGCTGACGGTGGCTTGCTGCCAGGAGTCGAAGATTTGGCCGAGCTGCTGGATCGGGCCGTAGAGCTGGCTGAGGTACATGGTGAACGCGACGAGCACGCCGACCGACAGCGTGCCGTCCGCGATGCGGGTGGCGCCGACGCCGATGATCACCGCGGTCATGACCTGGGAGACGAACTGCATGCCGGGGAAGTACAGGCCCACCAGGCGCACAGAGTTCATGCGGATGCGCCGGTATTCGTCGCTCATCCGGGCAAAGCGCGACTCGAAGTGGTCTTGGGCGAGGTGGGTCTGGGTGACGCGGATGCCGCCGATGAGCTCGGCGAACTCGCCGTTGACCGCGGAAATCTGCGCTCGCGCGGCGGCGTAGAAGCGCTTGGAGAAGTGCCTGAAGCCCCAGGTGGCCAGCGCGATGACGGGCACGGCGGCAAACGCGACGAGCGCGAGCTGGCCGTCGGTGGCCACCAGCATCACCGTGACACCAGCGAGCGAGCCGACGGCGACGATGGCTTGGGCCAGCCCGGTTTGCAGGAAGCTGGACAGTGTGTCGATGTCCGTGGTCATGCGCGTCATGATCTTGCCGGACAGGCGCGACTCGAAGTAGCTCAAGCCCAGCTGCTGCAGGTGGGCGTAGGAGCGCAGGCGCAGACCGTAGAGGAGGCGCTCGCCGGAGCGCGAGGACAGCACCGTCATCACGGTCATGGACGCCCACGCCACCGCCACCACACCGAGCGCGATCAGCCCGGTGCGGATCAGGCTGGCCTGGTCCGAGTTGGCGATGCCGCGGTCCACGGCGGCGCGCACGAGGGTGGGAAACGCCAGGTCCGCGACCACGCCGACCACCAGGAGCGCCACGGTGCCGGCGATGAGCCAGCGCACGGCGCGGAAGAGGTCGCGCACGTGGAAGTCGCTGGATGGGGTGCGCAGCTGCTCCAGGCGCTCGGCGCTCAAATCCGGCTGCTCGGTGGCCTCGGGGAGTGTTTCCACCCTCGCGAGCAGCTCCGGGGTGGCGTTGACCGTGGACGCGCGCCCGGTGGTGGGCACGATCACGCGCTCCTGCTTGGGCTCGGTGACCTCGGGCCACAGCTCGGCGCGCGTCGGGACGGCGGGCAGCTCCGTAGGCGTGTCGGCGGACATGGTGGCCAGGTACTCCGGGCTCTGAACAACCTCATCGCGGGGGCCACACTTGACGACGGCTCCGCCGCGCACCACCGCAACCTCATCCGCGTGGTCCACGGTGGACTGCCGGTGCGCGACGGTGAGCACCGCGACGTCTGTGAGCTCCTCGCGCAGGTTGGCGAGGATGCGGGATTCGGTGACGGCGTCGATGGCGCTGGTGGCGTCGTCGAGCACGAGCACCTCGGGCTTGGCCATGAGCGCGCGGGCCAGGGCGATGCGCTGGCGCTGCCCGCCGGACAGCGTCAGGCCGCGCTCGCCGACTTCGGTGTCGTAGCCGTCGGGCAGGCGCTCGATGAACTCGTCGGCGCAGGCCAGGCGCGCTGCCTCGCTCACAGCGGCGTCGAGCTGATCCGGCGGGAGGTGAGTACCCATGGCAATGTTTTCGCGCACGGAGGAGGAGAACAAAAACGCCTCGTCGAACACGCACAAGACCTTGTGGCGCAGTGCGGTGGGGGAGGCGGAGCCGTCGAGAAGCTTCACGCTCCCGGAATCCGGCTGGTAGAAGCCGCCGGCGAGCTGGACGGCCATGGTTTTGCCCGCGCCGGGCGGGCCGACGAGCGCGACCGTTTCGCCCGGGCGGACGGTGAGCGAAAAGCCGTTGAGGACGGGGTTGCCGCCGGTGGAAAAGTGCACGTTGTCGAAGTGCAGGCCGGTGCCGGCCGCGGGTGCCTCGGCAGGTTCTGTGGCGGGAGCGAGCCCCAGCACGTCGTCGAGACGGTCGAAGGAGCTCATGCCCATCTGCAGGCGCACGTACTGGTTGGTCAGCATGGACATCATCGACGTCATGGAGGTCAAATACGCCGTGAACGCTACGAACTCGCCGATGGTGATCTGCCCGCGGATGGCCAGCATGCCGCCGGCGATGATGGTGACCACCAGCGCGACCTTGGGCAGCTGCGAGAGGACCGGCTGGAAGCGCGCCGTGAGTTTCGCCGCGCGCATCTTCACCGCGTAGAGGTGGCGGCCAAGCTGATCCAGCTGGTCGATCTCGCGCTGCTCCTGTCCGAACGCCTTGACCACGCGAACGCCCGAGACGGTCTGCTCGACGTGCTCGGCAAGCTCCGCGGTGGCGTGCTGGTTCACCCACGTGGCGGCGTAGAGCGTTTTGCGCGAGCGGTTGGCCTCCCAGAGGATCAGCGGCAGCAGCGCGAGCGACATCAAGGTCAGTGGGATGTCCATCCACAGCATCACCGCAAGGGTGAGCGCGAGCTGCACCACGCGCGTGAGCAGCATGGGCAGGTTGGCCAGCACCATGTGGTACTGGTTCAAATCCGAGATGGAGCGCGAGACGATTTGTCCGGTGACGATTGTGTCCTGGCCCGGGCCGTCTAAGCGGTGCAGCGTGCGCAGGATTTCGGTGCGCAGCCAGTGCTGGGAGCTGGATGCCAGCCGGCCCGACGTGACGCGGCGGGTGAAGCTTAAGGCGTAGGTGGCCGCGGCGACGGCGACCATGGCCCACGCGGTGCGCGTCACCGATCCCTCCGCGTTGCCGGTGGCGATGTCCACCGCGTGGCCGGTCAGCGCCGGCACCGCCGTTTGGAACACGGCGGCGAGCGTGGCGGCGGCAAAGGCGGCGACAGCTGCGGGGCGGTTGGCGCGAAGGGATCTGGTGAGCAGGGGGTTAATTGTTGTCGCCGTCCTTGTGGTCGTCCTTGAACTGGTGCAGGATCCAGGCGGCGAAGTCCTTCGGGTTCAGGCTCAGGCCCTTGCCGTCCTCGTCGTCGCCGTCGTTGTCCTTCTCCGGCAGAGGGGTGGCAAACCCGGCCGGCACGGCGCCGAGGCCGGACTGGACGTTGTCGATCACGCCGTCGGCGAGCTTGCGGTTGGCGGTGGTGCCGGCGACCGCGCCGATGCCCAGCGGCATAAGCTTGCCCAGCCACGCGCGGCGCAGGGATTTCCGCATGGAACGCATGGCGATGCGCTGCAGCACGTTGTTGGTGTTGGACAGGGTCGGGCCGGAGAATTTGGCCAGGGTGGACTTGCCGGGGATCTTGCCGGCGTCGTCGCCAAGCATGGCGTCCACAATCGCCAGGCCCTTCGCGCCCATCAGCAGTGAGAGCACGAGCGCGCGGCGGCGCTCCGGATCCTCGATGTCTTCGCCGCGCAGGTAGGCGGATGCCACGGCGTAGAACGCGGCGAGGTCCAAAAACAGCACCGATTCGCCGGCGACCGCGGCCGCGCCGCTAAACAGGCCGATGCCGGGCACGGCGGCTGCGGCACCCACGCCCGCGCCGGTGCCGGTGACGGTGTTCTTCAGGTGCTTGTTCATCAGCTTCTGAATCTCCGCGGGCGTGGCCTCCGGGTTCTGGCGTCGCAGCCAGTTCACGTAGGTGCGGATGGTGGAGGTCTGCATCTGCACAGCCTTATCCACGGCACCGATAAACGCGCGACCCAGCGGGCCGGCGTCCTTTTCTAGCTGCTGCGGGTCTTCGCGCAACGCTTCCTCGATCTCTTGACGGACGGCGAGGTCCTGGTTCTTTTTCTTGTTGCCAAACATCGTGTGCTCTTTCGTTAATGGTCTGATTTACGTCGGTCAAGCATAGTTGGACTTCGCGCGCATCCGTCTACGCTTGAAACCATGACTGCCGCCGAGCACCCTGTCGCAGACACCACCGCGGGCAAGGTCCGCGGCGTGGTGGATGCGCGTTCCGGCATGCGCACCTGGCGCGGCGTGCCGTTCGGCGCCTCCACCGCGAGTACCGGCCGCTTCCGCGCCCCACAGCCAGCGCAGAGGTGGCAGGGGCTTTACGACGCCTCACGTTTCGCCCCGCCCGCCATGCAGGGCACCTTCGGCTGGCGCGACGCCGTCATCGGCACCGAGGACTGTCTGACCTTGGACATCGTGCGCCCCGACACCGACGAGGAGCTGCCGGTGGTGGTCTACTTCCACGGCGGCACCTTTGTCACCGGCGCCAGCAACGAGAAGGTGCTCCAGGGGCATTTGCTTGCCGACGCCACGCAGGTCGTCTACGTCTCCGTGAACTTCCGCCTTGGCGTGCTGGGGTATTTGGACTTCCGCTCGCTCGGCCACGACTGCGTGGCCACACCCGCGCTTTTGGACCAGATCCTTGCGCTGGAGTGGGTGCGCGCGAACATCACCAACTTCGGCGGGGATCCGAACCGGGTGACCATCATGGGCGAATCCGCCGGCGGGGCGGCCGTCGTGCACCTGATGTGCTCGCCCTCGGCACACGGGCTGTTCCACGGCGCGGTGGCTCAGTCCCCGCCGCCGGCCAGCGTGCACTCGCGCCTGCAGGCCGCCATGTGGGTGCGCGAGCTGGTTAACCGGATGGGCCTGCCACGCACGACCACGCTCGCCGACCTGCGCGAGACCAGCGCCGAGGAACTCGTGCGCGCCGGGCAATCCATGCTGTTGAACACCAAGGAACTGGTGCAGCTGAACACCAGCTTCATGCCCACCGTGGACGGGGAGACGCTCACCGCGCACCCCATCGACACCTTCGAGGCGGGCGAGCAGGCGGCCGTGCCGCTGATCGTGGGCACCAACTCGGACGAAGCGAGCTTTGCCAAGGCGATCTACCAAACCACCAAGTCGCGCCAGCGCGCGGCGCGCCGGGCGCTGGAGGCCTTCGACCCGGAAAACGCCCAGTCGGTGCTGCACGCCTACGACTACGCCGGCGAGCGCGGCGACTACGCCGACCTCATCGCCGACGCGGTGTTCTGGGCGCCGACTGTCATCCTGGCCACCGCGCACCGCAGAAAAGCAAGCACCTGGATGTACCGCTTCGACCACGCGTCTGCCGCGATGCGCATGCTGGGCCTGGGCGCGATGCACACCGCCGACCTGGGCGCGGTGTTCGGCGAGCCGAACGCCACGAAGGCCTCACGCTGGGACGTCTTCGGCGGCTCCGAGGCGTTCGCGGAGGTCAGCCGCGTGATGCAGCACCACTGGGGGCAGTTTTTCCACACCGGCGCGCCGGGCGACGAGTGGCCGGTCTACGGCTTTCGTGCCGACGACCGGCCAGGACGTGCGACGGCCGTGTTCGACGCCGGCATGCGGGTGGAGTGGGACCCGAAGGCGTCGCAGCGCAGGGCGTGGGAGGGCTTTGACATGCGCGAGTGGGGCATCCACCGCCAGGACCTGATGGATTCGGCCGCGTCGCTCCTCGGCGCCGCCCATCCGTCCTGGGGCGACAGCTAACCCCGCGGTGACAGGGAAACGCCACGCATGCGCAAGCATTCGTGGCTAGGCTTGTGCCCGTTGTGGCCGAGCTTGGGAAGGAACCACCGACATGAGCTTTTTCGAGGACATCGCAGCGGCGCTCGACCGCGAAGGCATCGAGTCCCGCGTGGGCGGCGACACCATGTTCGTGCCCATGACGGCGGCGCTGGAGATCCAGTTCGTGGAGATTGATCCGCACTTGCCGGCCGCCAACGTCTACATCGCGGCCGCGGACGTGGACGAGGACGACGAGGATTTCGAGGCCGTGCTGGTGGCCGTGGTCTTCTCCGTGAAGGACGCCGTGGCCGCGGTTGCGGAGCACATGGCCACCGACCAGGTGATCACCGTGCTGCGCGATCTGCTGGAAGGCACCGACGAGCGCATCGGTGACTTGGAGTTCTTCCAGGACCACTTGAACCCGCAGCAGGTGCGCGCCGAGGTGGGCGACAACGCCGAGCTTCTGGTCACCATCGACACCGTCGAGGGCACTCCGCACGCCAAGGTCACCTTCATCGCGCTCCCGGACGATTACGACGACGTGCTCGACGACGCCGAGGGCGAACTCTGGGAGTCCGACGGCGACGCGGAACTGACCGAGGAAGACCGCGCCCGCCTCTTCGACGCCATCCACGACGAAGCCCTCATCGACGCCGAGCGCCTCGAGCTGGGCAGCTTCACGGACTTTGACAGGCTTTTCGACGTGCTCTCGCTCGCCGCCGACCAGGCCGAGGACTGGGAGTCGCAGCTGCTTCCCGTCGACGACGAGTACGACGAGCCGGAGGTCTACGACCTGTTCGGCCAGGACGACGAAGACGACAACGACGCCCTCGCCGACGATGATGACGTCGACTACGACGATGATGAGGACCTCGACGACGAAGACGACGACGAGGATAACGGTCTCCCTGGCATCGACGAGGACGACAGCAGCGACGCCGCCCGCGGCTAGGCCGCGCTGAGCCCCTCGAACATCGACGACGGCGACGCGACCGGGGTGAACGTGCCGTCGACGAGCCAGACGTAGTTCGCCGTGCGCATGCCGGCCAGTTCGTGCACCGCGTGCGCGCAGTCTTCTGGAATCAGCGCGCGCACCCACGCTTCGGTGAGCACGGTGTCAACCACGCTGCCGGTGGTGTCGGCGATGCGGACCTCGACCAGGTACGCCGGGATTTGGTCGCCTCCGTACCCCTGTATCCGGGCCCGCGCCCGTGGACCGACCCTGCGCCGTGTCACAGCCAACGTCAGCTGAGGCCCGTTGGCCACCCGCGGCAGGGTCAGCACCGGCGGGCGCCACGCGGCGGTGGGCCGGGACAGGGAACGCGGGTGGTGCATGACGGCCCGGGCGGACTCGATGATTGCGGGGTGGCGCTCGCGGATCTCATCGGCAAGCGCCTCCGGGGTGTAGGCGGGGGAGTGGGACTTATCGTTTCGGCTGACGCTGCGCAGCGGATTCTTCGTGTTGAACTTCATGGCGCACACACTACGAATAGTCTCCGACACCACAGCCCACCCGTTCGAACACATGAACGAAACGCACCCTGCTACCTGGGGTGATTTTGCTTTGTGGAAATTATTTGCCACATTGACAAATCGGAACACCCCACCCGCCGATGAACTCTAACCAGCAATGAACGCCGACAACTCAACACAGCACACAATCCAGCAATCACCCCGCACCCAACCGAAGATTCCGCGCACGATCTGGGTCCTTGTCGGCGCCGCGTTCATCATCGCCCTCGGCTACGGGCTCATCGCCCCGGTGCTCCCGCAGTTCGCCGGCAGCTTCGGCGTGTCCATGGCCGCCGCCGGCGCGGTGATCTCCATCTTCGCGTTGGCGCGGTTGTTGGGGGCGCCGGGGGCGGGCAGGCTCGTCGATAGGCTTGGCTCCCGCCCGATCTACCTCACGGGCCTGCTCATCGTTGCTGGCGCGACGTTCCTGGTCGCGTTTGTGAACGCTTACTGGCAGATCCTCGCGCTGCGGTTTATCGCGGGTTTCGGCTCGACCATGTTCACGCTGTCCGCCCAGGCGCTGATCGTGCGTGTGACGCATCCGAGCATCCGTGGGCGCGCCAACGCGCTGTACGCCTCGGCGTTTCTGGTGGGTAACGTCGTCGGCCCGATCATCGGCGCCGCGCTGTCCTTCCTGGGCTTCCGCGCGCCGTTTGTCATTTACGGCCTCGCGGTGGCGGGCGCTGCCGTCGCCGTCGGCGGGCTCACCCAGCCGAAGCCCGGCTCCGAACCGCTGCCCGCGGCGAAGCCGAAGATGCGCGTGCGCCAGGCGTGGCAAACCTCCACGTACAAGGCGCTTCTGGCCGCCGGGTTCACCAACGGCTTTGTCAATATGGGCTCGCGCGTGGCCATCCTGCCGCTGTTCGCCGCGGCCGTCTTCGAACGCGGGGGAGCGGCTGCCGGGTTGGCGCTTACCGCTTTCGCGTTCGGCATGGCCGTGACCCTGCAGTTTTCCGGCAGGCTCGCCGACAGCCTGGGCCGCCGCCCGATGGTCGCCGCAGGCCTGGCCACCTCCGGCGTGTTCACGGCACTCCTCGGTGGCGCCACCAGCTTCTGGCCGCTGGTGCTGCTCTCCGCCGCGGCCGGCATCGGCGCGGGCCTGATGAGCCCCGCCACCCAGGCCACGCTCGCGGACATCATCGGCAATGAGCGCTCTGGCGGTACAGTGCTGTCCACGTACCAAATGACGCAGGACGCTGGCACCATTCTCGCGCCGGTGCTGCTCGGCGCCGTCGCGGAGGCCGCGGGCTTCCAGGCCGCGTTCGGCGTCTGCGGCGCGGTGTGCGCCACCACGCTTGTGATCTGGCTTGTTGCCGGGAAGGAAACGAAACCGTGAGAGTCATCCTGGACTGCGACCCCGGCATCGACGACACCTACGCCATCATCTTCCTCACCGCCGCGGCGCATGGGGGGCTCATTGAGCTCGATTGCCTAACGACGACCTCCGGCAATGCCCCCGCCGACCAATGCGCGCAAAACGGCGCCTGGATCCTGGGGCAGTGCGGGCTGCCCATCATCTCCCTTGCCGCCGGCATTCCGGAGCCTCTCGAGGTGGAGCTGACCACCACGCCCGAAACCCATGGCGACACCGGCCTCGGCTACGCCCAAGCACCCGAGCGCCACGTGGAGCACGACTGGGACGCGCTGTGGATCGACTCCATCGAGCGCGGCACCGACGACCTCTACCTGATCGTCACCGGGCCCATGACCAACCTGGCCGCCTTCGCGCACGCTCACCCGGAACACTTTGCGAAGCTCAAGCACATCACCGTCATGGGCGGGGCGGTGAACTACCCGGGCAACACCACGCCGAGCGCGGAGTGGAACTTCTGGGTGGACCCGCACGCCGCCGCCGACGTATTCGCCATGGCACAGACCCCGATCACCTTGTGCTCGCTTGGCGTGACGGAGCGGATGGTGCTCAAGCCCGAGGCGTTGGCGGAGTTCGTCGATAAGCTTGGCGGCTCCCCCGTGGCGCAGCACCTGGAGGCGATCACGCGGTTTTACTTCGAGTTCCACGAGGATGTGGGCGAGGGGTATCAGGCGCAGATCCACGACCTGCTCACTGTGCTGATCGCGCTGGGGCTGGTGGGGTACTCCTGGAAGGACACCACCGTCGCCGTGGAGGCGGATTCCGAGCTCATGCGAGGCACCTCCGTGGCCGACCTGCGCGGGATCTGGGAGCGCGAACCCAACGCGCGCCTGGTCACCGACGCGGACGTCGAGTTGGCCTGGGGCTGGTTCACGTGGGCGTGCGAGGTGCACGCGAAGGTCGCCGCCGGCGACGCCGAGATTGTGGAGCTGCGCCACCAGCGTGCCGACGACTAGGAGCGCAGCTTCTTAATGCGAGTGGCGTCCCGAGATTGATTTCGGGGGCTCGAGTTTGTTTTGGCACCTTCTGCGATGCGTAGCTCTCGTTAGTTGGACTGCAGGAGATCAGCGATGTCTTTTGCCGTTGGCTTGGCGCCTTTACCGCTGGGGTTGTAACGGCGGATATTTCCCAGGGTCAGCCAGGCGTTCTGAGCAGAGAAGACAAAGCAGCGATTCCACAAACTACCCGGGGACAGCCCTATTCCCTCGGCAAGGCCACTTGCGATCTCCATGACCACTGGCCAATAGTTCTTATTCACAACCGATGACCGGCAAATAATGATCGAGCCGTTTTCAGCGGCTGTCAACAGCGTGGCAAGAATGTAATCGAGAATAGGCCGTTGTGACGGCCATAGGCCGGCGCGAAAGGCGCTATAGAGATGAAGACCTTTGGTCGTGTAATTCTTACTGAGGGCACCGACGAGATACTCCAAATCGTTGGACTCTCTCGTGGCATAAGGAAAGATATCCACCTGAGCCAACCCTGCAGAGCTAGTTTTAGCGTCTTGCGGGATAAATTCTCTAATGGGTATTGGGTGACCCGGGGAGATGGTTTGGCTGGGGGCCTTAAAGTACTCGGTATGCCAATTACCATTGACGGTGGCACTGGACTCCTTGTACTGCCATTTCTTCATCGACTTGCCGTGGCAATTCAGTGGAGGCTCGAAAATGAAATTCGGGTCGGTCCCATCCGTTAACTGCCACGGCACAAAAACGCCCTTGCCAGTAATAGCTGCCAGAAGTGCATCTTGCTCTCGGACCCACTGCTGTTTGGAGTGATCTTGGTTGAAAGTTTTCGCAAGATTCTCGTTAGCTCTCAGCTTTTGACGGGTCGCTTTCGCGAGTTGTTCTTTCTTCGCCCCGAGCGCCCAGTCGGAGAATTCGTGGAAGCCTGGATTAAACGTCACCACAAGAACTTTGGGGTTGTGGAGATCACCCATGAAAGGCTGCGGCACACTTGGATACAAGGCTCCGTTGTAGCTAGCTTGCGGGTCGCCATTGAGATATCGCAAAAATTTGATGAGCCTATTCCGATACTTTTGAGCGTTTTTGGCAGCCACAAAGCTGGGCAGTTCCATTTCGTTAACCGCCTTTTTGAGAACCTCAGAGTCGGACTCTGAATCCGAAAGCTCCAGCTCGCTCAAACGAAGAAACTCTCGATCAGCTGGGTGGAGGAAAGTAAGCCAGTTTTTCGGCTGGGGCTCGGCATCTACAGGGTAAAACTCCTCAAAGGTGTAGCGCCCGTTATCCCCGTTGCCGTCGGCACCCGTTCTGGGTAAGTATGGCTGAGACGTTTCTCTGCCCGTGCTGTCATCGATAACATCACCGGGAACACCGCTGCCTGGCACCTCATCTTTTGAACGAGCGTGATCTGCAAACGGATCGTACAGGCTGCCTTCACCCCAAAATTCCGTGATGCGCCGAGCCATCTTTTCAACGGTGAAGTCCTCGAGCTTGAGCTGCTCGACTTGGCTATGATCCGCCATGGTTACAAAACCTCCAGGAAGTGGCCGATGGGATATCACAAGCAAAGCTAACAGCTCAGCGTCGCGCAGCGCTCGAGACGCATCAGCTCTGGTGGTAACCAGCGGAGAGCCTGTTTTCCGGTGCCATTCGCACATGCAAAAAGTTGCGACTCGGAAACTCGAATCTGGTTTTGCGTTCAAAGAATGTGACGGCGATAACTCCTTATGTCAGTTTCAGGCTCAGAGCTCGATATCGTTTACGGCTACTCATGGCGAGCGAGTCGATTGGGACTGCACCGTTAGGGCGCAGCGCGAAGTGCAGGTGGGAACCAGTGGAGAAACCTTTACTACTCTTGCCGACAATTTTTGCCCAGAGGTGATTTTGCCGCCAACCTTCACGTCCATGGCGCGCATGTGTCCGTAGGCATTGCTACTGCCATCGCCATGCCTTCAGCGAATTCAATGATCGAAGCCGGAGGCGGGGCGGGAATCGATGGCCCACCACTGGACGTCCCCCTGCTACACTCCCGAACCGATAGCCCAGCCGAGGTGACATAGGCGATGAGGGCTGTAGTTCCCGTTCCTCCCCGCACACCACTCGGAGTTTCCATGTCACACACCGTTACCACTCAGGCCGCGCAGAAGGCCGAATGGACCCCCGCCCGCCGCGCGCTCGTCATTGCAGGCGCCGTCCTCATCGCCGCCACCTGGCTATATTTCGTGCTGGTTCACCCGGCGGACTGGGACCAGGTCACTGGCTCCGGGCAGGGCATCGCGTTGCTCGCAGGCTACGGCATTGGTACCGCGCTGCTGCTCGCCGCGGTGATTCCGGTGCTGCCTGCGCGCACGCTGGGGCTGATCCCGATTGCGATCATCATCAACTCTGTCGTCGGCGAGATCGTCGGCTCGATCGGCCTGCCGCTGTACTTGGACTCCGTGGGCACGGTGCTCGTCGCGGCCCTGGCCGGCCCGGTTGCGGGCATGGCCACCGGCGCGCTGAACAACGTGGTGTGGGGACTGCTCAACCCGGCCGCGCTGCCGTTCGCCGCGGGTGCGGCGCTGATCGGCTGGCTGGCCGGCGTGTTCATCCACCGCTTCAACGCCCTGCGCAACATCGCCACCGTGATCGGCTTCGGCCTGGTGCTGGGCCTCGTCGGCGGCATGGTCGCCGCCCCAGTCGCGGCCTACGTCTACGGCGGCACCGCCGGCGTGGGCACCGGCGCGCTGGTCAGCCTGTTCCGTGAGATGGGCGGCTCGCTCATCGCATCCGTGACCACCCAGGCGTTCATTTCGGACCCGGTGGACAAGGTCATTGTCATGCTGGTGGCGTTCTTCACGGTCAAGGCGCTGCCGAACCGCACCGTCGCCGCCTTCGCCCCGCAGACCAAGCAGGGCTAGCCCCCAAAAACCAGCATGCCCCAGCCCCAGACCCGCTTGAACCCGCTGACCGCCCTGGTCATCGGCGCGTCGGGTTGGGTTCTGGCGCTGGGGATCAACACCCCGCCAGCCTCGCTGGCCATCATCGCCGCAGCCCTGACGGCCGGCACATGGCGCACCCGCAACCCGTCTGTCGCGGCGGCCACCGCACTCCTCGCCGCTCCTGTGGCCGCGTCGATGGTGCTCATCCACGCGCCCTACGGTGAACACCGCATCGCCCCGCTCATCACTTCCGACGGGCTCGCCGACGCCGCCCACCTCACCGCCCGCTTCACCGCGCTCGTCGCGTGCCTGCTCGCCGCCGTGTCCTGGACGCGCACCCCGGACCTGGCCAAGGCCCTGCAGAACACCAGGGGCGGCAACCGCATCGGCTACATCGCCGGCACCACGCTGCAGCTCGGCCCCCAGGGCGCCAACCGGGCGCGCATCACCCGCGACGCCAACCGACTCAAAAAGCGCCCCATCACAATCAAAACGGTCGTCCCGCACCTGATCATGCCCGTGCTCACGGAGCTGCTCACCCAGGCCGGCGCCCGCGGCCAGGCGCTGGAAACCGCAGGTTACGACCTCACCGGCCCCCGCACCGTCCTGCGCCCGGTCCACGACAGCCCCGTCCAGCGCGCCGCGCGCATCCTCATCCCGCTGATCTGCGTGGCGGTGGTCCTATGGATCTAACCCCGCTCAAGCTAGCACTTAACCAGCACAGCACTGTCGAGGTCATCGGCAACTCTGGTGCGGGCCTGACCACCCTCGCCGCCCAGGCGCACAACGAGTGGGCGGGCGCCGCCGTGGTCCAGCAAGACGCCACCGCGCACGTGTCCTACCTGCGCGACACCGTCATCGAGGAGGTCGCGCTCGGCCTCGAGCAGCGCGGCACACCAATCCCGGGGATGCAGCGCCGCTGCGAGCGCATCCTCAGCGCCGCAGGCCTCGCCGACCTTGCCGAGCGCCACCCCGCACAACTCTCCGGCGGCCAAACGCGCCGCCTAGCCATCGCGGCCGTCGCGGTCCTCGAGCCGGGCATCCTGCTTCTCGACGACCCCTTCGCCGGCCTCGACCCCACCTCCGCCACCCACATCATCCGCCTGCTCGAAGCCCTGCCGTCGCGCATCGTTGTCCTCGGCAACCGCCCCCGCCTCGATGCAGCAAGGCCTGTCTCTTATACACATCTGACGCTGCCGACGAAGAGGATAGTGTAGA
>ERZ1031329.14-NODE-14-length-85343-cov-25.304697_pt1 | contig 85343 bp, 70 predicted proteins | sample MGYA00518053_ERZ1031329 | MGnify/ENA primary metagenome ERZ1031329 (study PRJEB33718, sample SAMN03159840) | human skin metagenome | collected 2014-02-25 | study: EMG produced TPA metagenomics assembly of the PRJNA266117 data set (Human skin bacterial metagenome... | reverse complement strand
CTTCGTCAGAAGCTACACAACCAACCAACCAAAAGTCAAACTCACGTTAAACCCCAGTTAACCAGAACGTAACCCCTATTCACTTAAACCATTCCCTCCAAGCGGCCCAACCGCTCGGAAGCAACGGATGGATATATAACCACGAAGCCAAGCACAACACAAAACGCCCAGTCCAGATGGGAAATCCGGGCCTGGGCGTTAGCTCGTCGTAAAGCTGGGTGCTACACGCGCTTCGCTCCCGCGAAGTTCTTCTTGCCGCGGCGAAGCACCAGCCAGGAGCCGTGGAGGAAGTCCTCCTCGGTGGGCGCCCACGCCTCATCCTCGATGCGGACGTTGTTCACGTACGCGCCACCCTCTTTGATGGAGCGGCGGGCGGCGCCCTTGGAGTCCGCGAGGCCGGCGCCGACGAGCAGATCCACGATGGTGGTCTCGCCGGAGAACTCGAAGACGTCGGTCTCGGAGACGGACGCGGCGAGGGTCGCCTCGTCCAGGTCCGCAAGCTCGGCGCGGCCGAACAGCGCCTGGGATGCGAGCTCGACTGCCTCACGCGCCTCGACGCCATGGACCAGATCCGTCATCTCCTGCGCGAGGCGACGCTGCGCCTCGCGCTTGAACGGGCGCTCCTCCACCTCGACCTCGAGGCGGGCGAGCTCCTCCTGGTCCAAGAAAGTGAACCAGCGCAGGTAGCGGATCACGTCGGCGTCCGCGGTGTTCACGAAGTACTGGTACCAGGTGTACGGGCTGGTCATCTCCGGGTCGAGCCACAGGGACCCGCCGCCGGTGGACTTGCCAAACTTCTTGCCCTCGGAATCCGTGACAAGCGGAACGGTCAGCGCGTGGGTCTGCGCGCCGTCGATGCGGCGGTTCAGGTCGACGCCGGCCACGAGGTTGCCCCACTGGTCGCCGCCGCCGATCTGCAGAATGCAGTCGTGCTCGCGGCGCAGCTGCACAAAATCGTTGGCCTGCAGCAGCATGTAGGAGAACTCGGTGTAGGAGATGCCGTCGTTTTCCAGGCGTCGCTTCACCGTCTCGCGGCCCAGCATGGTGGACAGGGAGAAGTGCTTGCCGATGTCGCGCAGGAACTCGATCGCGCTGAGGTCCTTGGTCCAGTCGTTGTTGTTGACCAGCTTCGCGGCGTTGTCGCCGTCGAAGTGCACGAAGCGCTTGAGCTGGCCGGAGATGCGCTCGGCCCAATCCTTCACGGTGTCCGCGGAGTTCATGGACCGCTCCCCTACGTCGCGCGGATCGCCGATCATGCCGGTGGCGCCGCCGGCCAGCACGATCGGTGTGTGGCCGGCCTCCTGGAAGCGGCGCAGCATCAGAAGCGGCACGAGGTGGCCGGCGTGCAGCGACGGGCCGGTCGGGTCAAACCCGCAGTACAGGGTAATCGGCGCTTGCGCGGCTTCGCGCAGGTTGTCTAGGTCGGTGGACTGGTTGATCAGCCCTCGCCAGGTCAGCTCATCAATGATGTTGGAGGAAGTCATGGTCGCTTTCTTCTAGTTCGCGGGGGTGTAGGGCTCTGCTTCGTCGATGAGCAAAACCGGGATGCCGTCGTCGATGCGATAGGCAATTCCGAGGCGTTCGTTGACCAAGAGCTGCTTTTCCTGGTTGTACTCCAGCGGGCCCTTGTCCTTGGGGCACGCGAGGACGCTGAGAAGCTTCGGATCCAGACTCATGGTTTCGGATCGTACCCGTCGCCGCCGCGGTAGCTGTCGTCGAGTCCGGGCAACTCCCCCAGCTCCTCCCGCAGGAACTGCGCTTGGGAGTCCATCGCACGCAGGTTGTCGTCCAAGATGCCCTGCCGCACCCTTCCTGCCGCGCGCGTGAGCGTGGTCAGCGAGTCCACGACAACCCGCACTGCGGAGGCGTCGCGGTACTGCGGGGCATCGAGATACGTATCGACGACCTCCGGGTAGTACACCTTCACCACATTCCATATCGTTTGGCGGTGCTCCGGAGTCGGTTCCAAGTGCTCCCACTCCGAGAGCACGAACCGGACAGTGTCTTCGAGCGCACGCGCCTGGGCCATCACCTGCCGCGGCGGGCGGGCGCCGCCCAAACGCCTGGAGGTCTCCTGCAGCGACCGCTCCAGCACCACCGGGGTGGGCTCCGCCGGCGCCACGGGCAGCTCCTTTGGGGTGCGCGCGGGGGTCAGCGCCGCGCCCGCGCCGTAGGCCGCCAGCGCCGCCACCGGCCAGTAGATGCCGATGCCCACCACCAAGTGCAGAACAACCACCAGGATGGCAAGCACCAGCCCGACCTGGTTCTTCGGCGACGCGAAGTAGCGGGCGAACGCGTTGCCTGAAACATTATTGGAATCCACGGATCTCCTTAAACGCCGCCGCGAGGTCGCCGCCGAGCGCGTCGAACACTTCGCCGCCGGTCAGCTCCGCCAGCTCGCGCATCTCCGACTCGCTGGCGTCGCCGTAGAGGATCACAAACACCGGCACGGACCGCTGTGCGGCCGGCAGCTGCTCGTATTCCTCCTTGAACTTGGAAAAGCGGGGCCCGACGGTGTCTTGGCCGTCGCTGAGCAGGACTATCGACGGAATCCCGCCGGCCGGATCCGTCTCGCGCAGTGCTTCAAGCAGCGTCTGGTACATCGCGGTGGAGCCGCTGGCGCTGAGCCCGTCGACGTACTTCGTCAGCTCCGCGGCCGCCGCCGGGTCCTCGTGGGAGAACCGCGCCGTCACGGGGTCGTTCGGCCTGCTGTCGAAGGACTGCAGCGTGACGTTCTCCCGGTCGCGCAGGGAGACGTCGCCGGTGAGGGTGGAAGCGGAGCCGTCGATAAGCGAATGCATGATGTCTTTCAGCGACGCGATGCGCTGGCCCTCCATCGAACCCGAGGTGTCCAGCACAAACGTGGTGGTGCCGGGCTGGCGGTAGGAGTTGTCGTAGGCGTACAGCAGCTCGTCCACCACACTTTCGTTCGCGGGGAACGGCAGCTCGATGACCTGCTGGTCCGCGATCTCCGCGGGCAGGTTGTCCACCTGCGTCACCGGCCTGCGGAAGGTGTCCGCGATGTCGGGCTGGTGCTCCAGGAGCCAATTCGCAAGCTTTTCGACGCGCTCCCGCGCGTCCGCATTCGCCGGCTGCGAAAGCGCGGACAGGGGGTAATCCGCGGAGATCACGCCGTCGGCCGGGACCACGACCTCGATGGGCTGGCCCTGCTGGCGCATCTGGTGCAGCGTGGACTCGTAGTTGACGATCGCGTCCGCGCGCTCCGGATCGTCGGCGAACGCCTCGGCCAACCACCCGGAGGACCCGGAGACCATGGTTTGGGCCTGGAACAGCTGCTCGAGGCGCGGGCCCACGCGCTCCAGGTCCGCCGGCGCGATGGCGTCGCCGGTGTCCGCCAGCGCGGTGGCAACGGCGACGAGCGCGGAGAACCCGGAGTTGGACGCCTGCGGGTTGGTCATGCCGAAGCTGAACTCCCCGGCCTCCGCGGCTGCGGCGAACTCCGCCCACGTGGGCTGCTTGGCGTCCCAGCCGAGGCGCTTGGCGCTGTCCTCCCAGACGCCGAACGCTATGGGGCTGGTGGCGATCTTCGTCTCGCCGTCGAGCTTGTCGGTGGCGCCAATGAGGTTGACGTAGCGGTTGGTGGCGAACCAGGTGGCGTCCACTTTTCCGTCGAAGTCGCCGCGCTTGAGGGTCTGCGAGTTGTCCAGGGTGCCGCCGGGAAATTGCATGTCGATGGAGAAGCCGAGGTCCTTGGCGGCCTGGTCGACCAGGCCCTCGAGATCCTTCAGCTCTGTCGCGGCGACGATGGTCAGGTCCGCCGGCTTGCCGGAACCGGAGCCAGCGCCGAAGCCCGAGGAACCGGAAGTGCCGCCGTCGAGCGAGACGCACGAGGCGAGCATGAGCGACATCAGGGCGGCGAGCGCCGCGAATAGGCGTTTCATTGGTCGTCCTCCTTCACCGGCGCGGGCGCTCCGGCGTAGCGTTGTCCCACTCCGTCGATGAGCTGCTCGAGCCTGTCGTAGGAGGGCGGGTCGATGGAATTGACGTAGTCGGAAGGCGCTTCGAGACCGCGGTCCTCGAGTTCCTGCGCCAAGCTGCCGGAGTTCGCGGGGCGGAACCCGTGGCGCGCGGCGAGCTGCTGCAGCTGCGGGTCGTTCGACAGCAGGCGACCGAGCTCCTTGCCGCCCTCCGAGACACCGACGATGCCGTGGTTCGCGAGCACGGTGGGGCTCAAGTGCAGCAGCACCATGTCGTCCCGGATGCGCGAGTTCGGCCGCATCTGCTCGCCCAAGAACTGCGCCTCGTAGACCATCACCATGGGCGCCGCGCCGATGCCCTGGCTCAGGTAGTCCGTGAACGGGCCGGACGAGGACGCCTCGCTGTAGCCTTGCGCGGTGAAAAACGGGGCGATCTCGTCGATAAGGTACCCGACGTCGCCTCCGCGCTCCGGGTCGCGCTCGGCCACCTCCCACGCCAGCAGCGACAGGTACATCGCCGCGGAGTTGGAGGTGCGGATGTCCGTGGAGCGGATCTGCACATTGCGTGGCGACGGGTACGCCTCGCCCAGATCACGCCAACGTTTGCCGGAGCGGGCCAGGTCCATGTATTTGTTCACGTCCAGGGTGTACGCGCCGTTTTGCTCGCTGACCACCCCTTCCGCCACGAGCAGGTCGGCGATCGGCTTCCAGCTCGCCACCGCCATCGGCGTGAAGAACGGGAAGTCCACGGAGTAGCCGCTGCCCTGCTCGCGCACCTTCTGTGTCGCGGGCGCCGACGACGGGAAGACGAAGTCCTGCTCCGCAATATCCGTGGTGGTGGCGATCTGGCGCGAGCCGGCGGTGGTGACGCTGACGCGATACCCCAGATCTTCCAGCCGGGCCACCACGTCGGGGTCTTCGAAGTAGGCCCGCTTTTCCGAGCCGATCACGCCGTGCAGCTGCGTCAGCTTACCGCCGGACCCGCCGGTTGTGTCCCCTTCATCCCCGTCGCCGAAGGGCAACAGCCCCCGACCCAGCGCGATGGCGGCGATAACCACCCCAACTAAAATGACGCCAAGCACCACGGAGACTTTCCGTCCCCGGGGCTTGGCGTCATGGCTGCTCGGCACATTCATATCTCACATGCTAAATGGCCGGGCCGAGATGCGCGCCGCAATCGAACAACTATTGCGAGCGCACCGGAGTCTTCGCCCACTCGCGCGCGGCAATGTTCGCCTCGCGCACACGCTCGCGCTGCTCCTCCACTCGGGGGCGCGCGGTGCCGCCGCGGGTGTCGCGGGATGCCACCGCACCGTCAACGGTGAGCACCTCCCGGACCTCTGGAAGCAGTCGCTTATCGACGCTTTGCAGTTCCTCATCCGTCAGATCGACCAGATCCACGCCGCGGGACTCCGCGATGCGCACGCAGGCACCAGACGCCTCGTGGGCCTCGCGGAAGGGCACGCCCTGGCGCACCATCCACTCGGCCAGATCCGTCGCCAGCGTGAAGCCTGCCGGGGCAAGCTCGCGCATGCGGCCCTCGTGGAAAGTCAACGTGGACACCAGCCCGGTGAACGCCGGCAAGAGAATGGACAGCTGGGTCACCGAGTCCACCAGCGGCTCCTTGTCCTCCTGCAGGTCGCGGTTGTACGCCAGGGGCATCGCTTTCAGCGTGGACAAAAGGCCGGTGAGGTTGCCAATCAACCGTCCAGCCTTGCCGCGGGCGAGCTCCGGGACGTCCGGGTTCTTCTTCTGCGGCATGATCGACGAGCCCGTGGACCACGCGTCGTGCAGCGTGACGTAGCCGAACTCCGGGGTGGACCAGGCGATGATCTCCTCGGCGAAGCGGGATACGTCGATGGCGATCTGGGCCAGCACGTAGGCGGACTCGGCGGCGAAGTCGCGCGAGGCGGTGCCGTCGAGCGAGTTGTCCGTGGCGGAATCGAAACCGAGCTCTTCGGCGATCGCCTCCGGATCCAGGTGCAGCGAGGAACCTGCCAGCGCACCGGAGCCGTACGGCGAGACCGCCAGGCGCTTGTCCGCGTCCTGGATGCGCTCTAAGTCGCGAAGCAGCGGCTGGGCATGCGCCAGGAGCGAGTGCGCCAGCAGGATCGGCTGCGCGGCCTGGAAGTGGGTCTTGCCGGGCATGATCGCGTCCGGGTGGGCCTCGGCCTGCTGGACGATCGCGTCGATCAGGTCCGAGACGTCCTGGGCCACACCACGCAGTGCGTCGCGCAGCCACATGCGGAACATCGCCGCAACCTGGTCGTTGCGGGACCGGCCCGCGCGCAGGCGGCCGCCGATCTCGGGTCCGACGCGGTCGATCAGGCCCCGCTCCATCGCGCCGTGCACGTCTTCGTCCGTGGGCAGCGGACCGAACGAGCCGTCGGCGACGTCGCGGCCGAGCTGGTCGAGGCCGTCGAGCATGACCGCGAGGTTGTCGTCGCTAAGCAAACCTGCCTTGTTGAGCACCTTCGCGTGCGCCTTGGACGCGAGCACGTCGTAGGGTGCGAGCACCCAGTCGAAGTGGGTGGACACGGACAGGGCGAACATCGCCTCAGAAGGGCCGCCGGAGAAACGGCCGCCCCACAGTGCGCCCTCATTGGTCTTGTGCTGCTGCATCGACTACTTCTCCTGGTCGGCGCCAGCGGCACGGTCGCGCTTGTTGGCGATCTGGGAGGACAGACCGTGCAGGCGCACAAAGCCCTTGGCCAGGGTCTGGTCGAAGGAATCGCCGGTGTCGTAGGTGGCCAGGTTGAAGTCGTACAGGGAGTGGTTGGAGCGGCGGCCGTTGACGGTGCAGGCGCCGGCGTGCAGCACCATGCGGATGTCGCCGGTGACGTGCTCCTGGGTGGACTCGATGAACGCGTCCAGGGAGCGCTTCAGCGGGCCGAACCAGAGGCCGTCGTAGACTTCCTCAGACCAGCGGGCGTCGATGAGGCGCTTGTAGCGGGCCAGCTCGCGCTCGACGGTGACGTCTTCAAGCGCCTTGTGCGCGGTGATCAGCGCAACAGCACCCGGTGCTTCGTAGACCTCGCGGGACTTGATGCCCACCAGGCGGTCCTCCACCATGTCCAGGCGGCCGATGCCCTGGGCGCCGGCGCGACGGTTCATCTCCTCGATGGCCTCGAGGACGGTGACCTTGCGGCCGTCGATAGCCACCGGCTTACCGGCTTCGAAGGAGATGATCACCTCGTCTGGGGCGTTGCCCAGCGCCGGATCCTCGGTGTAGGCGTAGAGGTCCTTTGTCGGCGGGTTCCACAGGTCCTCCAGGAAGCCGGTCTCGACTGCGCGGCCCCAGACGTTCTGGTCGATGGAGAACGGAGACGCAGCCGATTGCTCAATCGGCAGGTCCTTGCCCTCGGCGTACTCGATGGCCTTGTCGCGGGTCCAGGCGTAGTCGCGGGCCGGGGCGATGATCTCCAAGTCCGGGTCCTGGTTGAGGAAGCCGACCTCGAAGCGGACCTGGTCGTTTCCCTTGCCGGTGCAGCCGTGGGCGACGTGGGTGCCGCCGTACTTGTGGCCGGCCTCCACCAAGTGCTTGACAATCAGTGGGCGGGAAATGGCGGAGACCAGTGGGTATTCGCCCTGGTACATGCCGTTGGCCTTGATGGTGGGCAGGCAGTATTCCTCAGCGAACTCGTCCTTGGCGTCCACCACGATGGACTCCACAGCGCCGCAGTCCAGCGCGCGCTGGCGCACGGACTCCATGTCCTCGCCGCCCTGGCCAAGGTCGAGGGATACGGCGATAACCTCGCCGTCCGTCATCTCACCCAGGTACGGGATTGCTACGGACGTGTCCAGGCCGCCCGAGTACGCGAGCACAACGCGGTTAGTCATAGTGAAAGATCTCCTTCGAAGTCCAGGATGATTCAGAATTATTCAGTATTATACAGCGTACGTAAAATTATGCGATCGGTGTGGCGATGTCTACTCGCCGACGCTTTCTTTCAGCCCGAACAGCTGTTGCGCCAGCTCTTTTCCGGTGAGTGGCTCGCGCCCGACCACGAAGACCGTGTCGTCGCCAGCGATGGAGCCGACCACTTGGTCGAGCGCCACGCGGTCGATGTAGCTGGCTAGGTACTGGGCCGCCCCGGGAGGCGTGCGCACGACGGCGATCTGCCCGGAGTAGTCGACGGAGACGACTAGCTCCTCAATCATGCGGCGCAGCTTTTCGCGCGGGCCGGAGTGCGCCGTTTCCAGCGAGTCCGCCTCCGAGCCCACGGTGTAGTAGGCGCGGCCGCCCGCACGAGGGCGCACCTTCTTCGCGCCGAGCTCGTCCAAGTCGCGCGAGAGGGTGGCTTGGGTGATGTCGATGCCCTCGTCCAGCAGCAGCTCAGACAGCTGCACCTGGGAGGACACACGAGTTGATTCGAGCAGCTCGAGGATTCTCGCCTGCCGCGCGGTGCGGGATACAGGTTGGGTCATACTTGGTGCTCCAAAAGCCAGGCCAGCAGCGCCTTTTGGGCGTGCAGGCGGTTTTCCGCTTCATCGAAGACGCGCGATTGCGGCCCGTCGATGACGTCCGCGGCGACTTCGCTCCCGCGGTACGCGGGAAGGCAATGCAAGAATATTGCATCCTCGGCCGCGCGCGACATCAGGGCAGCATCCACCTGGTACGGCAAAAACGGCGTGCGGCGGTCCTTGCCATCTTCCTCCATGCCCATGGACACCCACGTGTCCGTGATGACCACATTCGCGCCCTCCGCGGCGGCGATATCGGAGGTCACTGTCACTGCAGCACCGGTTTCCTCACCGCGGCGCCGTGCGCGTGCAACGAACTCTTCGCGCGGCTGGAAGCCTTCCGGCGCGATGACGGTGATGTCCACACCGGCAGTGGCAAAACCGATGAGGTAGGAGTTAGCCATGTTGTTGTCGCCGTCTCCCAGGTAGACGGCCTTCAGCCCCTTCAGCCCCGCTGGGCCCTCGTCCGGGCAGAAGTTTTCCACCACCGTTTGCAGGTCGGCGAGGATCTGGCACGGGTGCAGGTCGTCGGACAGGGCGTTGATGATTGGAACGGTGGCGGTTTCCGCCATTTCCCGCAGGTTGTCGTGGGAGTATGTGCGCCACACGATCGCCTCGACAAAACGCGACAGCACCGCGCCCGTGTCCTGGTAGTTCTCCTTCGTCCCCATCTGCGAGTTGCCGCTTTCAGTGACAATCGCGTGTCCGCCGAGCTGCGCGATGCCGGCGTCGAAGGAGTAGCGGGTGCGGGTGGAGGTTTTGTCGAACAGCACGGCTACGGATTTCGGTCCCTCCAGCGGCCGGCACGAGAAGGGGTCGCGCTTCAGCTCCGAGGCGAGCGCGAGCACCTCGGCTTGCTCGTTGGGTGTCAGATCGTCGTCTGACAGGAAGTGTCTGACCATCGGTCTAGCTCCTTTCTTTCGCTGCATCGATTGCGCGGGCGAGGCGCTGCACCGCCTCAGCAATCTCATCGTCGCTGATCACTAGCGGCGGTGTGAGGCGAATGACGTTTTCACCTGGCGCATTCAAAATCAGGCCTTCTTCGAGCCCCTGCTTGACGACGAGCTTCGCCACCGCCTCATCCAGCACCACCCCGAGCATCAGCCCGCGCCCGCGGACCTGGGCGACACCAGGGACCTGCGAAGCGGCGTCGAAAAGCAGTTGCCCCTTGCGGCGGACTTCCGCGAGGAAGGCTTCGTCGACGACGCCCAGCACTGCTTTTGCTGCGGCACAGGCCACCGGGTTGCCGCCGAAGGTGGTGCCGTGCGAGCCCGGGGTGAAAAGCGTCGCCGCCTTGCCGCGGGCGATGGTCGCGCCGATGGGCAGTCCCCCGCCCAATCCTTTAGCCATGGTGATCACGTCGGGCAGGACGCCTTCGTGCTGGAAAGCGAAGAAGTCGCCGGTGCGGCCGACGCCAGTTTGGACCTCGTCGGTGATGAAGAGGATCCCGTGGGCGTCGCAAATCTCGCGCACCTTTGTGAGAAAGCCCTCCGGTGCGGGGATGACTCCCGTTTCGCCCTGGATGGGCTCCAGGATGATCGCGGCGGTGTTGCCCGGGTCCTGCTGCACCAGTGCTTCCAGCGCCTCGATGTCGCCGTAGGCGAAGAATTCGACGCCTGCCGGCATCGGCTCGAACGGGGCGCGCTTATCCGGCTGGCCGGTCAGCGCCAGCGAGCCCATGGTGCGGCCGTGGAAGCCGCGCTCCGCGGCGAGGATGCGGCGGCGGCCGGTCAGACGTGCCAGCTTGAAGGCGGCCTCGTTGGCCTCGGCGCCGGAGTTGCAGAAAAACACCCGCGCGGTGTCGTCGCCAACCCGGGCGCGCAGCGCTTCGGCGACCTCCACCACCGGCTGGGAGCCGAAGAGGTTGGACACGTGCCCCAAGCGCGCCACCTGCGCGCTGACCGCGTCCACAATGGCCGGGTGCGCGTGGCCGAGCGCGTTGACGGCGATGCCGGCGAGCATGTCGATGTAGGTGTTGCCGTCAGTGTCAGTGACGGTGGCGCCTTCGCCGGAGACAAGCTCCACCGGCGGCGCCGGGTAGGTGTCTAGTAGCGCGGAAGTCCAGCGCGAAGAAAACTCGCTCATGCGTCGTCCTTTCTAAAGATCGTGCCGTCCGGGTAGTGCGCTCGGTCGTAATCGTCCGGCAGCACCATGGTGCCAACGCCTCCCATGGTCAAAAGCTCCAACAGTACGGAGTGGGCCACGCGGCCGTCGATGACGTGCGCTGCCTTCACCCCGCCCTGGACCGCGTTGAGGCAGGCCTCCATCTTGGGGATCATGCCGGTGTCCAAGCCGGGCAGCATCTTGGCCAGCTCGCCCGCCTCGATCTTGGACAGCAGCGAGTCCTTGTTCGGCCAGTCCGTGTAGAGCCCCTCAACATTGGTGAGCACCACGAGGCGCTCCGCACCGATTGCGGCGGCCAGCGCGCCGGCGGCTTCGTCGGCGTTGATGTTGTAGACCTCGCCGTTTTCCCCCGGGGCGATTCCGGAGACCACCGGGATGCGGCCGGCCTCGATGATGTCCATCACCGCCTCCGGGTTCACGTCCGTGATCGTGCCCACCAAGCCAATGTCCTGCGGCTCGCCGTCGACGATCACCTTGCGCTGCTTCGCAGTAAACAACCCGGCGTCCTCGCCCGAGGTTCCTACCGCGTAGGGCCCGTGCGAGTTGATCCTGCCTAAAAGGTCCCGGCCCACCTGACCGAAAAGCACCATGCGCACCACATCCAGGATCTCCGGGGTAGTCACGCGGAACCCGCCGATGAACTCCCCGCCATCCAAGCCCAGGCGCGCGAGCATCTGGGTGATCTGCGGACCGCCTCCGTGTACCACCACGGGTTTCGCGCCCACGGTGCGCAGGAACACCATGTCGGCGGCGAACGCGGCCTTTAAGTCCTCATCGATCATGGCGTTGCCGCCGTATTTGACCACCACAATCTTGTCGCGGTAGTGCTGCAGCCACGGCAGCGCCTCCGCCAGCACGGTGGCGCGCTGCTCATTCGACAAATTCGGCATCATCTCGCGCACTCCCTAGCTGGTGTAGGCCGAGTTGATTTCAACGTAGGCGTGCGACAAATCCGTCGTGCGCACCGTCGCGCGGCCCTCGCCGCCAGTGCCCAGGTCCACCACAACCGCGATGTCCGCGCCACTTAGGTCCACGTCTCGCGCGCCGGGGGCACCGGTGGAGTATTCGCAGACGGTGTGCCCGTTGAAGGTCACCGAGATGTTGTCCGCGTCCATCTCCGCGTCGGCCATACCGACGGCGGCAAGCACACGGCCCCAGTTCGGGTCCGAGCCGAACATGGCGGTCTTGACCAGGCTGTCGCGCCCGATGGTGCGCGCGGCATTCAGCGCCTGCTCGTCGTCTGCGGCACCTTCGACGGTGATGCTCACCCGCTTGGTCACGCCCTCGGCGTCGGACTGCATCATCCCGGCCAGCTGCGCGCATGCTTCGTATACCGCGACGTCCAGCTCGTCCTGGTCCGGGACTACCCCGCTTGCGCCGCTAGCCATCGCGACGACGGTGTCATTGGTGGAGGTGGAGCCGTCGATGTCCAGGGTGTTGAAGGTGGTGGAGGTCGCGCGCTCCAACGCGGTCTGCAGCGCCTGGGCATCCACCTTCGCGTCGGTGGTCAGGCACACCAGCATCGTCGCCAGCGACGGCGCCATCATGCCGGCTCCTTTACCCATCCCACCGATAGTCCAGCCGTCGCCCTTGACCAACACTTCCTTTGCGACGGTGTCGGTGGTGCGGATGGCATCGGCGGCGTCTGCCCCGTGGTCGCCGAGCTGCGTGACGACGGCTGCAATGCCACGTTCCACCTTCTCCATCGGCAACAGATCGCCGATGATGCCGGTGGAGCAGACAGCCACCTGGTGCGGCTCGGCGCCGACGCCTTCGGCGACGAGCCGCTGCATAATTTGCGCGTCATGCAGCCCCTGCTCTCCGGTGCAGGCGTTGGCGTTGCCGGAGTTGAACACCACCGCTTTCAGCTCGCCTGCGGCCACCGCCGCGCGGCTGACCTTCACGGGCGCGGCGAAGACCTTGTTGCGGGTGAATACGGCGGCGGCAGCGAACTCGGGGCCGTCGTTGACCACGACGGCCATGTCCGGATTGCCGGATGCTTTCAAGCCGGCGCTTGTCGCGGCGGCGGAAAAGCCTTGAGGTGCGGTGACTCCAAGAGAACTCACGATAGAGGGGTCCTTTCAGGGAAAAGAGGTAAGGGGTGTCTCGTCGGCGGTTACGGAGCCACCGCGGCTCGCGACAGACCCGCCCCCTCATCGAAGCCAAGCGCAAGGTTCATGCACTGCACCGCCGCTCCCCCGGTGCCCTTGGACAGGTTGTCAATGGCGCTGGTGACAACAAGCTTGCTGGCTGCCTGATCCACCTCAACCTGGACGTGGCACATGTTGGAACCCACCACGTGCTGCGTTTGCGGCTGCTGACCGGCGGGCAGCAGGTGCACGAACGGTTCCTCGGCGTAGGCGTTTTCGTAGGCGGCGCGCACCGCCTCCACGGTCGCGCCCTGCTCCAGCGGTGCGGTGACGGTGGTGAGGATGCCACGCGGCAGCGGCGCGAGCACGGGGGTGAAACTTACCGCGACCTGGCCGCCCGCGACTTCCTCGAGGTTTTGCGCGATTTCTGGAGTGTGCCTGTGTGCGCCTGCGACGCTGTAGGCCTTCAGCGAGCCCATTGTCTCGGCGCCGAGCATGTCCACCTTGGCCTTTTTGCCGGCCCCGGAAACCCCGGTGACGGCCACAACCGTCAGATCCGGCTCGACCAGTCCGGCCTGCACTGCGGGCCATGCGGCGAGCGTGGCACCCGTGGGAAAGCACCCGGGGACAGCGATGCGCGTTGCCTTTGCGACGTCCTCACGGTGTCCCGGCAACTCCGGCAGACCGTACGGCCAGGAGCCTGCGTGTTCCGAGCCGTAATAGGCGCGCCACGCCCTAGCGTCGCGCAAGCGGAAGTCGGCCGCGCAGTCGATGACCATCACGTCCTCGCCCAGTGCGGCGCCGATGGCAGCGGAGTGGCCGTGCGGAAGCCCCAAAAAGACCACGTCGTGGCCGGAAAGCACCTCGACGGTCGTCTCTTCAATGATCCGGTCTGCAAGCTCCGGCAGATGCGGCATGAGCTCGCCGACGCTCTGGCCGGCGTTGGACGCCCCGGTGAGCGCGCCGATCTTTAGCTTCCCCGCGAGATACGCCGGGTGTCCCAGCAGCAGGCGGAGAATCTCACCGCCCGCATAGCCCGTGGCCCCCGCGACCGCTACTTTGACAACCTTGCCTTCTGACATGGCCGTCAGTGTAACAGTTATGCAGTCGCGTGGAAGTTATTCACAGAAATATTTTTAGCCGCGCATTTCCGCGCCGAAGCGCTCCTTGGCCAACTCGGCCGCCTTCAGACGCGCCTCGGAGGCCTCCTCCTCGGTCAGCGTGCGATCCGGGGCGCGGAACGCCAGGCCGAATGCGAGCGACTTCTTGCCTTCGCCGAGGTTCTCGGAACGGTAGACGTCGAAAAGCGTGACTGCCTCAACGAGCTCGCCCGCGCCTTCCTCGACGGCGCGGCGCACATCCTCGGCTGCCACAGCCTCGTCGACGACCAGCGCGATGTCCTGGTTGAGTAGCGGGAACGCCGACAGCCGCGGTGCCGGCAGGCGCTCTGCCAGCGGGATCGCGGTCAGATCGATCTCCATCGCGCAGGTGCGCGCCGGCAGGTTCAGCTTCTCAAGGATCTGCGGGTGCAGCTCGCCGGCGTGGCCGACAACCTCACCGTCGACTTGCAGCTCAGCGCAACGGCCCGGGTGCCACGGCAGGTACTCGGCCGCCTGGACGTCCAGCTCAACACCGCAGACTCGGGCAACGAGCTGGGCTGCCTCAATGGCGTCCGACCACTCGTAGGCGCGGCCGGTGCCCCACGGGCCTTCCAGCTCCGTGTTGCCCAGTGCCACGGTCGCGGCGTGGAGGTGCTGCTTCGGCAGCGACTCGACGAGCTCCGCGACGACCTCGTCCGCCGGGCGCTCGGACACGTCCGGCAGCGGCGAGACGTCCGCGCGCTTTTCCGAGGTCTGCGCCACGGAGTAGATCGCCACATCACCGCGACCGCGCGCGACGTTTCGGCCGGCGGCCTCCAGCATCGGCGGCAGCAGTGTGGTGCCCAGGATGCCGTAGTCCGCATCCAGCGGGTTCTGCACCTTGACGGTGTTGCGGCGCGGATCCTCTGCGTCCAGGCCCCAGGTGTCGAAGGTGCCGTTGGCGATAAACGGCGTAGGGATGATCTCCGCGTAGCCGGAGTACGCCAACGCGTGGGTCACCGCACGGCGGCGTCGCTGCAGCGGGCTCAAACCGCGGCCGCCACGGGGCGTGGGCAGGATCGACGGGATGTCGTCCAGGCCCTCCAGGCGCACGACCTCCTCAACCAACTCCACCGGCACGGTGATGTCGGTGCGCCAAGTCGGCGGGGTGACTTCAAGCTCCTCGCCGTCGCCAGCGACCTCGCAGCCGACCTCTTCCAGGCGGCGCACCACGGTCTCGCGTGCGTAATCCACACCGATCAGCTCAGCCGGGCGCGTCGCGCGCATCGCAATCGCATCACGCTTTTCGACGTCACCGACCAGCGTCCTGCCCGCGTGAATCGTGCCACCGGCGATGTCCACCAGCAGCGCGCAAGCGATGTCGAGAGCGTTTTCCACGAGCTGCGGGTCCACGCCGCGCTCGAAGCGTCGCGAGGCTTCCGAGCTCAGCTTCAGCCGGCGCGCGGTCCGAGCCACGGTCAGCGGGTCCCAGGTCGCGGCCTCGAAGTGGACGTTGACCGTCTCGTCCGAGATCTCGGAGGTGGTGCCGCCCATGACGCCGGCAAGGGACTGAATGCCGTTGTCGTCGCTGATCACCACATCTTCTGCGGTCAGCGTGCGCTCGACGTGGTCGAGCGTTTCAAACTTCTCGCCGTCGGTGGCGTTATGCACGCGCAGGCCGCCGGAAATCTTGTCGGCGTCGAAGGCGTGCATCGGCTGGCCGGTCAGCAGCATGACGTAGTTGGTCACGTCCGTCGCGGCGTTGACCGAGCGCACGCCGGCGAGCATAAGCTCGCGCTGCATCCAAAACGGTGCGGTCGCGTTCGGATCGATGCCTTCGACAGTGCGCACGCCGAACCGCTTGGCCTTGGTGGACTCCTCCACGGAAACCGCGATGGTCTCGCCAGACGGAGCCGGCACGCCAGCAATGTCGATGCCAGCGATTGCCGGATCCTGCGCCACGTCGGAGAACTCCAGGTCGAAGGCGGAGGCGATCTCGCGGGTCAGGCCGCGGGCGGACAGGGCGTAGCCGCGGTCCGGAGTGACGTTGACATCGAAGACGGTGTCGTCCGAGCCCAGAATCTCGCGGGCGTCCTGACCGGGGGTGGCGGAGCCGTCGTGAAGCGTAATGATGCCCTCGCTTTTCGCGGCGAGCCCGAGCTCGGCCGCGGAGGCCATCATGCCTGCGGAGATGTGGTCGTAGGTCTCGCGCGCGGAGATCTCGAACCCGCCCGGCAGCACCGCGCCCGGCAGCGAGACGACGACCAAGTCGCCCTGCTTGAAGTTGCGGGCGCCGCAGATGATGCCCTGCGGCTCACCGGTGCCGTTGGCCTGGCCGACATTCACCTGGCAGTAACGGATCGGCTTCTTAAAGCCGGTCAGCTCCTCGATCTCCTCCACGCGGCCGATGACCAGCGGACCGGTGACCTCCGGAAGCGGCGCGTAGCCCTCGGTTTCGAAGCCGACGCGCACGAAGCCCGCGTCGAGCTCCTCGTCGGTGGGGTTGAAATCCTTGTTACCTGCGTTCTGCAGCAGGCGGACGATCCAGTTTTTGGAAATGAGCATTATCGAGAGTCTCCTTTACGCCTGCACGCCGAACGGGATAGTGAAACGGACGTCGCCTTCGACCATGTCACGCATGTCCGACAGACCATTGCGGAACTGCAGGGTGCGCTCCAAGCCCATGCCGAACGCGAAGCCGGAGTAGACCTCCGGGTCGATGCCTACGGCACGCAGCACGTTCGGGTTGACCATGCCGCAGCCGCCCCACTCAATCCAGCCTGCGCCGCCCTTCTTGTTGGGGAACCACACGTCCACCTCAGCGGACGGCTCGGTGAACGGGAAGTAGTTGGTGCGCATGCGCGTCTTCGTCTCCGGACCGAACAGCACCTTGGCCAGGTGGTCGAGGGTGCCACGCAGGTGCGCCATGGTCAGGCCCTTGTCCACAGCCAGCCCCTCCACCTGGTGGAACACCGGGGTGTGGGTGGCGTCCAGCTCGTCGGTGCGGAACACACGGCCAGGACAGGCGATGTAGATAGGCACGTCACGCTCGAGCATGGTGCGCACCTGCACCGGCGAAGTGTGGGTGCGCATGACCTGCTTGGAGCCTTCCTCGCCGATGTAGAAGGTGTCCTGCAGCGTGCGGGCGGGGTGATCCGGGATGAAGTTCAGCGCGTCGAAGTTGAAGTACTCCGCCTCAACTTCGGGTCCTTCCGCGACCTCCCAACCCATGCCGATGAAGATGTCCGCAATGTGCTCGGACAGTGTGGTGATCGGGTGCATCGCACCAGCCTGCGTGCGGGAGGTAGGCAGGGTGACATCCACCTTCTCCTCGCGCAGCTGCTTCTCGCGGTGCTCCGCTTCGCGCTGCACGCGCAGCTGCGCGTAGGCCTTCTCCGCGCGACCGCGGGCCATGTTCACGAACCGACCGGCATCCTTGCGCTGATCCTTCGGCAGCGTTCCAAGTGCGCGGCGGGCCTGCAGAATCGGGGCCTTCTCCCCCAGGTGCGCACGGTGCGCCTCCTCCAGCGCAGCGAGGTCCTCGGCCGCCTCAAAGGCAGCGATCGCCTCGTCCGCCGCCTTGTTCAGGGCATCCTCGGTCAGTTCAATCTCCGGAGTTGGGTTTGCGTTGTCGGCCACGCTCGTGTTCACCCGCACCTTTCCACAAGTGCGCTGCGCTGTTTATACAGACCGCAGCAGCGTCGGTTCAAAAGCGTCCACCACTTTACCTATCGGCCGACACAGCGACCGCGCGAGGGCGGGCGCTGCAAACCCAGCCGATAAAGCTAGTCCTCCGCGAGCGCCTTCGACGACTCCCACAGACAGATACTCGCCGCTGTGGCCAAGTTCAACGACTCCGCACTGCCCTGGATCGGGATGGAAACGCGGTGGTCGGCGGCCGACAGGATGTCGTCGTCAAGCCCATGCGCCTCGTTGCCGAACAGCCAAGCGGTCGGCTGCGCGAGCGTCTCCCCCGGCTGCGCAAGGTTCACCTCGCCGTTCATGGTGGTGGCGAAGGTGGACAGCCCAGCGTCTTCGAGCTGGCTGATCACCCGGCGGACATCGCGGTCGCGCGCCACAGGGATGTGGAACAGCGAGCCCGCAGTCGAGCGCACCACCTTCGGAGCCTCCGGGTCCACGGTGTCGCCGGCGAAAATCACCGCGTCCGCACCAACGGCGTCCGCGATGCGGATGATCGTGCCGGCGTTGCCGGGGTCGTTGGTTTCCACGCACACTGCCACCAGCTTCGGCCGGCCCTTCATGATCTTGGGCACCGTCCACAGCACCGGGTGGCACACCGCAAAGATGCCGGTGGACGTCACCGCGTCCGCGAGCGAGTCCGCAGCTTTTTCCGTGATCGCGTGCGTGTACACGTCCATGTAGCCCGCCGCCCGCACGATCTCCTCGAAGCGTTCGGCTGCGGCCTCGGTAACGAAGAGGTCTGTCGCCGCCCCCGTGGCCACGGCGGCCTCCACAGCGTTCTCCCCCTCCGCCAAGAACGCCTTTGCTTTACGACGAGCTTGCGCCCTCTTCAACTTCCCCGCATTAACCACACGTGGGGTGCGCTCTGTGAACGGCTGCTGGAAATCCAATGGCATAGCTACAGACTACGTTGCGGGCGCTACGCTGTTTGCCGTGCCTACGTTTCCGGAGCTCGTGCGCGCCCGCCTTCTCTCACCAGCGGCGCGACCTTGGCGTATTGGTTTTGCGCTCGCAGCTCTTCTTTTCGCTCTCGGGCTGGTAGCTCTGCCGGGGGCACCGATCGCGGTCGAGTGGTCTCGGTTCTTGGTAGCGCTCTACGCCGTATTTCTCATTGTCGCCGCATTCTTCGCCCCGGCCACGGCAAGTGTGGGTTACGGCTTTCTGCTGCAATTCTCCGCGGCAGCACCCGAGTACCGCAGCGCGATCATCATCATCGGTATGTTCGCGGTGGCTGCTGTGGTGGGGTTGCGCACCCGTTGGTCTCGAGGCGTACTCATCACATTGCTGCTCTGGTACCTGGCCCAAACAGACTTTTCAAAGGGCATTTTTCTACCCAACTCTGTAGACACTGCCACATTCCTCGGGGTATTTTTGTATGCCGCCTGGGCCACAGGCTTCGTCCTGCGTTCGTTCCTACTCAACAGGGAACGGCAAGCCGAACGTCTCAAGGCCGAGCTGGAACGTGAAAGAGACCGAACCGTAAAGGCATTGCACGGTTCTGTGGCGTCCTCCCTGACTTCGGTTGTGCTCCGAAGCGAGGCTTTGGCAATGACGGGCGACGATCAGACCGCCAAGGCTGCGAAGCTCATCGCGGACGACGCGAGACGGTCCATGCAGGAAGTCCGTCAGCTCATCCGATTTATGCGCTCTGAGGATTCAGTGTTTAACGACGATGAGACCGCAAATGCTCCGAAACTGCGTGAAGCACTGCAGTCCTTCACGGACACTTTGCGTAGCCACGGATACACAATCACAGAAAGTGGCCTGCACGGCGACGGCCTCAACACAATTGCACTGCAACATGCTCCCAGCGCGTTTCGTGAGATCCAGACGAACGTGATCAAGTACGCGGACAAGCACCAGCCAGTCATTGTCGCGGCAGTCGAAGACGACAACGACGTGCAAATCCTTGTCCAAAATTTCGGGGCCCAACAAGAACAGACAGTGGAGATGAGTACCGGCGTCGGCTTAGGCGAGGTCGCATCGCTGCTGGCACAAGATGGTGCCGTTCTGGAAGCCGGCTACCACGGTGAAGCCTTCCGGTATCACCTCACCGTCCCGAAGGAACGAAAGTAGATTGGCGCCGGGTGGAGGGTACTTTCGTACCATCTTTGTCCCTATGCAGCCAGAAAAATTGCACATTGTTACCGTGTACACCCATAATTCACGTAGCGAATTACAGCTTTAGTTCACGAAAGGACAAGCAAATGCGCAAGTTTGCTCGCCTCGCCGCCTCCGCCTTGGTTGCAGCCGGCCTCATTACCGTCGCACCTGCAGCATCTGCAGAAGCGCAGACCGTGGCAACCCCGTATGCGGCCGGTGCCATCGGCGACACCTTCGAGTGTGGCGGCATGGTTGGCCGCCTCTGGTGCAAGTAATTTCGCCAGTAATCACTCCATGGGAACACCTTCTGAAAACCCAATCCGGGTTTTCCTCGTCGACGATGACCCGCTGGTACGCGAGGTGCTGATAAGCTACCTCGACAGCGCCGAGGAGATCACCGTCGTCGAAACTGCTTCGGACGGATCCGAAGCGCTCGAGCGCATCCCCCAATTAGACGTGGATGTGGTGCTCTCCGACGTCTACATGCAGCACATGGGCGGCGCAGAGCTGCTGCGCAACCTTGCCGCGAGAGGTGCAGCCCCTGCATTTTTGGCGATCAGTTCCTTGGACAACGACACTGCGATGCTCGACATCCTCGACCACGGGGGTCGCGGCTACATTTTGAAGAGCCAGCCGCGCGAGGAAATCATCCTTTCGGTGCGGCAAGCAGTTGCAGGCGGCACCGTAATTTCGCCTGCTGCAATGAACAAGCTGCTCCCCCACCTCTCCCAGCGCGACGCACAAGCTCCGCAACCTGCTCCCGAGCGCCCAAAGGCCGCGGTCAACGTGCCTGCGGGCGTTTCCGAGACCGAGCAGAAAGTCCTTGAGCTGCTTTGCGACGGCTTGAGCAACGCCGACATCGCGAAGCACCTGAACTACTCCGAGTCCACCGTGAAGAAGATGGTCTCGAAGCTGCTCTCGGCATACGGGGTCTCGTCCCGCCTCGACCTTGTCGTCACTGTCCTCAACGGCCGCGGGCCGCAGGTGCACTAGCCCCTCCCCGGTTCTGAACGAAAGTATCGGCATCGGACACGAAGGTGCCGAGACCCCAAAATTTCCTTGTCATGCGACAGCAACGTCCTTACGTTGACCCCTGTAAGCAATCACCCCGACTGCTAGCGACGCTGGCGGTAGCTTCACAGGAAAGGACAACGTATGACCCGTAAGACCCGACGCATCACTACCGCGCTTCTCGGCACTCTGATGGCCGGCGCTGCCATCGCTCCCGCGAACGCGACCACCCTCGAGGAGTCCGCTCCCGAGACCCCGGCGAACAACGACAAACTCCCGATCGTCCACACCTACCGCGGCTCCGACCACTTGAAGGCCAACGTGCTCAACCCGCGCCCGGTGTGCAACTCCACCGAGGACTACCGCACCGTCGTGTACAAGGTGAAGGACAACTTCCTGCCGGTGGGCACCATCTCCACCACGAACCTGTCCGACGAGGCAATCCCGCTGCAGCAGGACCTCTCCCGCACCCAGACTGTCTCCGCTTCCGTCAACGGCTCCAAGACTGAGACGCTGAACCTGGGCGGTTCCGGCTCCAAGGACGGCATCGAGGGCAACATCGGCTACTCCGTGGCGAAGGCGCTCGGCTGGGACGTCTCCGCTGAGCTGTCCTGGAACGTCGGCCAGACCGTCGGCCCATACGATGTGCCGGCAGGCAACACCGGTGAGGCCACCTACGGCTTCCGCACCGTCACCATGACTGGCACCCAGCAGCGCTGCCGCCCGAACGGCACCTGGGCGACCCCGACCGCATGGGTTGCCAACATGCCGGTGAAGAACGAGGTCCGCGTGAAGAACTTCGACACCCCGGCCGATTCCTGGGCGCCGAACAAGGGCGCACAGACCACCGAGGTCAAGGACGAGCCGAACGCTGAGTACGACCAGGACGTTGACGCCCTGAACAAGGGCGACAACATCGACGACGTGGAAAAGGTCGACGACAACAAGACCGCCGACGTCAGCAACAAGGACGTCAACCTCGCAGCCGAGAACGAAAAGGCGGCCAAGGAAGAGGCTGAGAAGGCTGAGGACAAGACCGAGGACAAGGCCGAGGACAAGGCCGACGACGCTATCGAGGTCGACGCTGTCTCCGACAAGAAGGAAGAGTCCGCAGACGAGTCCAACAAGGACGATGCCGAGAAGGCCGAGCACGATCTGGACCTCGAGCCGTACTTCACCGTGTCCTCCGCTAAGGCGAAGGGCTTCGCCGGTTCCACTGCGCTGCGCGTGAAGAACGTCGGCAACGAGCGCTACTGGGGCGAGTTCCCGGCGGTGACCTTCCGCGTCGCAGTCCGCACCGAGGACGGCCCGGAGGGCGTCGACCGTCTGATCACCACCACCACCCGCGAGGGCGGCTACGCCCGCGACCTGGGTTGGGATGAGGATGAGCAGGCACGCATTTTTGAGGTCACCCTGTCCAACCCGATCAACCCGGGTGAGGAAGCAGACCTCGTGTCCTTCTCCTTCGGCGACGGCAACACCAAGGAAGGCCGTCTGACCAACTACATCACCGTTACCCAGACCGGCCGTCTGGACGGCGACGACTCCGAAGAGAACGACCAGGACGTCGACTCCCGCGACGTCACGCTCGACGACTTCGGCCGCGAGAACGAGGGCATCTTCTAAAACAGCCCCACCACAGCGATTCGCGCGCCCACCCCAGCGGTGGGCGCGCTCCCATTTGCGTGTCGCACACGAAAAAGCTCCCGCCCCTTCCCCGGCTGATCGGGGATGGGCGGGAGCTTCGTCGTTAAGCGAAAGTGCTTTACGCAGCCTTCGGAGCGTTGACGTCCTCCGGCAGAGCGTTCTTCGCAACCTCGCACAGAGCGGAGAAGGCAGCGAAGTCGCTGACAGCCAGCTCGGCCAGGATCTTGCGGTCGACCTCGACCTCGGCCAGCTTCAGGCCGTGGATGAGGCGGTTGTAGGTGATGTCGTTCATGCGGGCAGCGGCGTTGATGCGCTGGATCCACAGCTTGCGGAACTCACCCTTGCGCTTGCGGCGGTCGCGGTACGCGTAGGTCTGGGAGTGCAGCCACTGCTCCTTCGCCTTGCGGTACAGGCGGGAGCGCTGGCCGCGGTAGCCCTTCGCGGACTTGAGGATTGCGCGGCGCTTCTTCTTAGCATTGACTGAACGCTTCACACGTGCCATGAGTCAAACTTCCTTTTCTTTTTCTCGTAATCGGTTGATTGATCGGGCAGTGCTTAGGACATGCCGAGGAGGCGCTTTGCGCGCTTGACGTCTGCCTTCGCAACGTCGGTGGAGCCGGACAGCTTGCGGCGGCGCTTCGACGAGAGCTTCTCGTTCAGGTGGCGCTTACCAGCCTGCTCGCGGCGCAGCTTGCCCTTGCCGTTGACCTTGATGCGCTTTGCGGTGCCCTTGTGGGTCTTCTGCTTCATGGTGAAAGCCCTTCAGAGTGTCGATTGTTGGAACTACTTTTTGCCCTTGCGAGCCGGTCCGAAGACCATCGTCATGTTTCGGCCGTCCTGCTTCGGACGGGACTCGACAACGCCGAGCTCCCCGATGTCCTCAGCCAGACGCTCCAGCAGGCGGTACCCCAGCTCGGGGCGGGCCTGCTCGCGGCCGCGGAACATGATGGTGACCTTGACCTTGTTGCCCTTCTCCAGGAAGCGCTCAACATTGCCCTTCTTGGTCTGGTAGTCGTGCTCATCAATCTTGGGGCGGAACTTCTGTTCCTTGACCACGGTCTGCTGCTGGTTCTTGCGGGCCTCGCGGGCCTTCTGATCCTGCTCGTACTTGAACTTGCCGTAGTCCATGATCTTGGCCACGGGCGGCTTGGCCTTCGGGGCTACCTCAACCAGGTCGAGGTCCGCCTCGTACGCCAGCTTGCGGGCGTCGTCCGTGCGGACGATGCCCACCTGCTCGCCGGACGGGCCGACGAGGCGAACTTCAGGGACGCGGATTCGTTCATTGATCCGAGCTTCAGCGCTGATGAGAACTCCTAGAGACGTAAAGAAACAATGCGTGCCGCACTTGAACCGCAATCAGACTCATCCCACGCGAAAAACCCGCTCACCCTGACGGGTGGCGGGAGTTCGTCCATGACACACGAAAAGACACCAGTCTTTCGCGCACCGTTTGACCCGTATCCAACTCACTTTAGTGAGCGGCTTGGGGTGGGATTCACTCCTCTTGCGGCCCCCACACCCGCATAACACGGGCGCGCTGGGCGGTGTAGGCAGCAATATACATGCTCATGCCTGCACAAACCAAATCGGCGCGCAGCGGCATGCGCTAGGCCTTCGCCAGAACGTCCTGCAGGAACTGTCCGGTGAAGGAACCGGGCACCTTTGCGACGTCCTCCGGCGTGCCCTGCGCGACCACCGTGCCGCCGCCGGAGCCGCCCTCGGGCCCCATGTCCACGATCCAGTCCGCGGACTTGATCACGTCGAGGTTGTGCTCGATGACCAGCACGGTGTTGCCCTTCTCCACTAGGCCGTTGAGCACCAGCATGAGCTTGCGGATGTCCTCGAAATGCAGGCCCGTCGTCGGCTCGTCCAGGATGTAAATCGTGCGGCCGTTGGAGCGTTTCTGCAGCTCCGCCGCGAGCTTGACGCGCTGCGCCTCGCCGCCGGACAGCGTGGTCGCGCTCTGGCCAAGGCGGACGTAGCCGAGGCCGACGTCCACGAGCGTCTGCAGGTAGCGGTGGATGGAGGTGATCGGCTCGAAGAATTCCGCGGCCTCGGAGATCGGCGTCTCCAGCACCTCGGCGATGTTCTTGCCCTTGTAGCGCACCTCGAGCGTTTCGCGGTTGTAGCGCGCGCCTTCGCACACCTCGCACGGCACGTACACGTCCGGCAGGAAGTTCATCTCGATCTTGATGGTGCCGTCGCCGTGGCAGGCCTCGCAGCGCCCGCCCTTGACGTTGAAGGAGAAGCGGCCGGCCTTGTAGCCGCGCACCTTCGCCTCCTGGGTCTCGGCGAACAGGTTGCGGATCTTGTCGAACACGCCGGTGTACGTCGCAGGGTTGGAGCGCGGGGTGCGCCCGATCGGGCTCTGGTCCACCTGCACGAGCTTGTCCAGGTGCTCCAGCCCCTCGACCTTCTTCACCCGGCCGGGCACCTGGCGCGCGCCGTTGAGCTGGTTCTGCAGCGTCTTGGCCAGAATCTGGTTCACCAGGGTGGACTTGCCGGAGCCGGACACGCCGGTCACGGCCACCAGCACGCCGAGCGGGATGTCCACGCTGACGTTGTCCAAGTTGTTCTCCCGCGCGCCAATTACCTTCAGTTGCCTTTGCTTATCGACGTCCCTTCGGCGCTCCGGCACCTCGATCACCTTGCGGCCAGCCAAGTAGTCGCCCGTGATGGAGTCCTTGCACTTGAGGATGCCCTCCGGCTTGCCCTGGTAGACCACTTCCCCGCCGTACTCGCCGGCGCGCGGGCCGATGTCGATGAGCCAGTCGGCTTCGCGGATGGTGTCCTCGTCGTGCTCCACCACAACCAGGGTGTTGCCCAGGTCGCGCAGCTTCTTCAGCGTGGTGATCAGGCGCTGGTTGTCGCGCTGGTGCAGGCCGATGGACGGCTCGTCCAGCACGTAGAGCACACCAGCCAGGCCGGAGCCGATCTGGGTGGCCAGGCGGATGCGCTGCGCCTCGCCGCCGGACAGGGTGCCGGCGGAGCGGGCGAGGGTGAGGTAGTTCAGCCCCACGTCCAACAGGAAGTGCAGGCGCGCCTGGATCTCGCGCAGCACCGCGCCGGCGATCATTTCCTCGCGGTAGCCCAGCACCAGGTTGTCCAGGTACTCGGAGGCTTCCTCGATGGACAGCTGTGTCAATCCCGCGATGGACTGCTCCCCGTGCGTGGTCGACGCCAGGCGCACAGCCAGGATCTCCGGCTTCAGGCGCGCACCGTCACACGTCGGGCACGGCACCTCGCGGGTGTACGCGAGCAGGCGTTCCTTCTGCGTTTCAGACTCAGTCTGCTCCAGCTTGCGCTCCAGGTAGCCCACGATGCCCTCGTAGGCCGCCGTGTAGGAGCGCTGGCGCCCGTAGCGGTTCTTGTAGCGCACGTTGACTTTCGTGGACGAGCCGTGGATCAGGTGCTTGCGCTGCGTCTTGGTCAGCGAGCTCAGCGGCGCGTTGGCGTCGAATTTCTCCTCTTTCGCCAGCGCCTCAATGAGTTTGGTGAAGTACTTCTTGTTCGGGCTGGAATTCCACGGCTGGAACGCATCCACCGCGGGCGCGTCCGGGTCCGGGATGACCAGGTCCACGTCGATCTCTTTGCGCACGCCCAGGCCGTCGCAGGCCGGGCAGGCGCCGAACGGCGAGTTGAAGGAGAACGCGCGCGGCTCGTACTCCTCCACGTTGAGCTTGTGGCCGTTCGGGCAGGCCATCTTCTCGGAGAAGATCTGCACGCGCTCCGGGTCGTCGGCGTCCAGCTCCACAAAGTCGAAGCCGACCAGGCCGTCCGCAAGCTTGAGCGCCGTCTCCACGGAATCCGTAAGACGCTGCTTCTGGCTGGCCTTGACGGTGAGGCGGTCCACCACCACGTCGATGTTGTGCTTGATCTGCTTTTCCAGCTTCGGCGGGTCTGAGAGCTGGTAGGTCTCCCCGTCCACGTTCACGCGCGAATAGCCCTGCGACGACAGGTCGGCGAACAAGTCCTGGAACTCGCCTTTGCGCTTGCGCACAATCGGCGCGAGCACCTGGAACTTCGTGCGCTCCTCCAGCTCGAGCACGCGGTCTACGATCTGCTGCGGAGTCTGGCGCTCAATCACCGCGTCGCACACCGGGCAGTGCGGGGTGCCTGCGCGCGAGTACAGGAGGCGCAGGTAGTCGTAGATTTCCGTGATGGTGCCCACGGTGGAGCGCGGGTTGCGGTTGGTGGACTTCTGGTCGATGGACACCGCCGGGCTCAACCCGTCGATGTAGTCAACGTCCGGCTTGTCCATCTGCCCCAGGAACATGCGGGCATACGAGGACAGCGATTCCACGTAGCGGCGCTGCCCTTCGGCGAAGATGGTGTCGAAGGCGAGCGAGGACTTGCCGGAGCCGGACAGGCCGGTAAACACCGCCATCTTGTCGCGGGGCAGCTCAATGTCCACGCCCTTGAGGTTGTGTTCGCGCGCGCCGCGCACTGTCAGCTTTTCGGCCACGTCACTCTCGCTTTCGTCGATTAGTACTCCCAAGACGCTACCAACGCGCGATTGCGGGGAAACATTCCTGAGTAGCCTTGGGTGCATGCTTACCCTTCGCCATATCTCTGTCTCCGACATGGACAACAACTGCTACCTCCTCTGCAGCGAGGGGCAGGGGTTGCTTATCGACGCAGCTTCGCACGCCCCCGAACTCCTGGCCATGGCCGACGACGCCGGCATGAAGATCACCGCGGTGCTGACCACGCACCGGCACTACGACCACACCCGGGCGCTCAAGGAAGTGCTCGAAGCCACCGGCGCGAAGCACTACGCGCCGTTCTTGGACGCCCCGGCGATCGCTGCCCCGGCCGATGTGGAGCTCAACGACGGCGACACGATCGAGTTCGCCGGCCACACGCTCCCCGTGACCATCCTGCGCGGCCACACCCCGGGCGGCGCCTGCCTGACTGCGGAGATTGAAGGCACGGTCAACCTGTTCGTCGGCGACTCGCTGTTTCCCGGCGGTTTGGGCAAAACCCAGTCCGAGGGAGACTTTGTCCGCCTCTTCAACGACGTGAAGGAGAAGGTCTTCGACGTCTACCCGGACGAGGCCGTCGTTTGGCCGGGCCACGGCAAACCCACCACGCTCGGCGAGGAGCGCCCGCACCTGGACGACTGGTGGGATCGTCGCTGGTAACCGAAAAACCCACCACCGCCGTGGCGCAAAATCGCTACACTCGGCGGGAGCACATTCAGCTACAAAAAAGTAAGGATTGGGTAAAAGTATGATCCGGAAAATCGCACGCCCGATGCTGGCTTCGGTCTACGTGATCGACGGTGTCGAGACCCTGCTGAACCCGGCTGGCCACAAGGACAGCGCGGACAGCGTGTTGAAGAAGCTGCGCGCCCTGACCCCGCGCGAGTACCGCGGCTTCCTGCCGAAGAGCCCGGAGACCGCCGCGCAGATCGTCGGCGCTACCAAGGCTGGCGCTGGCGCGTCCTTCGCCATCGGCAAGTTCCCGCGCCTGTCCGCCACCCTGCTGGCCGCCACCGCGCTGCCTACCGTTGTGGGCCGCCACGCGTTCTGGGAGGCAGAGGACGACGACGAGAAGGCACGCCGCCGCACCGGCGCCCTGACGGACCTCGGCCTCGCCGGCGGTGTCCTGCTGGCCACCGTGGACAACAACGGCAAGCCGGACCTGAAGTGGCGCGCGCAGCACGCTGCCCAGGCCGCGCAGAAGAACGTCAAGCAGGCGCTGCCGACCAAGTCGGAGACCGAGAAGGCTTGGGACAAGGCGTCCGACTGGTTCTCCGACGCGACCGAGCAGGTCACCGATTACGTCGACGACAACAAGGGCGACTGGAAGAAGAAGGCCAACAAGGCCAGCGACGCTGCGAACGACTGGCTGGGCGACGCAAAGAAGCAGGCGTCCAGCTTCCTCTCCGACGCAGGCGACTGGCTGGACGACGCTGCCGAGAAGGCCTCCGACAAGGCCGAGGACGCATACGGCGATATCAAGCCGTCCAAGATCCAGCAGTTCAAGGCGAAGCGCAAGGTCAACAGCGTCGTCGGCGATCTGCAGGGCCAGCTGGACGACCTGCAGCCGTCCGCCCTGGATAAGTTCAAGGCGAAGCGCAAGGTAAACAAGGCTTCCGCCAAGGCCCAGGACAAGGCGCAGAACGCGATCGACTCCCTGCAGGACGCTTGGGACAAGCTGGACGCTAACCCGTCCTGGATTACCAAGCTCAAGTGGAAGCGCAAGGCCAAGAAGGCCGAGAAGAAGGCGCAGAAGCTGGTGAAGAAGGCGCAGAAGAAGTTCGCGTAAGCACCGTAGATACTCGGACTATTTGGCGGCCCTGAGGCTGGGAATAATCCCAGCCCCGGGGCCGTTTGCTGTGAGGATGCAGGAAACAGAACAGACGTACGTTGACCAGCTCTTCGCGCACCTGGATAGCGAGGTGGCGCGGGCGCAAGCACGCCTGGAAGAGGTGCAGCGCGACGTGGACCCGGACAATCCGGATTCGGACGCGCTGGTGCGCCGCGAAACGGAGTACCACGGGCTCAACGCGAAGCTGGACGCGCTCAACGTCGCAGAGACCGGGTTGGTCTTCGGCCGCATCGATGTCGCCGACGACGACCCGGAGAACCCGGTGCCGGGGCGGCCCGATTTGGAGCGGCGCTACATCGGCCGCATGGGCATCGACGATCGGGAGGACAATTACCGCACCCTCCTGCTGGACTGGCGCGCTCCCCTCTCCCGCCCGTTCTACCTGGCAACCACGGCGCACCCGGAGGGCGTAGAAACGCGCCGGAATATCCGCATGCGTGGCCGCACCGTCACGGCGGTGGACGACGAGGTGCTCTCCGGCGACGGCGCGGAGACCTCACAGGCCGGTGTCGGATCCGAGGCGGCGCTGCGCCGCGCGATGAACGAGGCCCGCACCGGCCACATGCGCTCCATCGTGGAAACCATCCAACGCGAGCAGGACGAAATCATCCGCGACGCCACGCGCGGCGTCATGGTGGTCCAGGGTGGGCCGGGCACCGGCAAGACGGCGGTGGCGCTGCACCGCATCGCGTATTTGCTGTACACGTGGCGCGAGCAGCTCACCCGCACCGGCGTGCTGGTGCTCGGCCCGAACGCCACGTTCCTCGAGTACATCTCCCGCGTGCTGCCGGAGCTCGGCGAGACGGGCGTGGTGCTGTCCACCACCGACCAGCTCGTGCCGGGGTTTGCCCCCACCGGTGAGGACTCGATTGCCGCGCGCGAGGTGAAAGGCTCCGAGGAGATGGTGACCATTCTCAAGCGCGCCGTGCAGGCCTACGAGACGTTGCCGGAGCAGCCCGTGCGCCTCACCTTCGATTCGGTGCCGGTGGATGCCACCGCGCAGATGGTCAAGGCCGCGCGCACGAGGGCGCGTCGTTCACGCCGCCCGCATAACCAGGCGCGCGCCTACTTCGCGGAGCACTTGACGCAGCTGCTGGCGGAGGCGCTGGCGAAGCGCATCGGCGAGGACCCGCTCGGCGGGGCGAACCTGCTCTCGGACGCGGATGTGGACCAGCTTCACGACGACCTCGCGGACGACCCCCAGGTAGAGCAACTCATCGACGCGCACTTTCCGGAGCTCGACCCCGTGGAGGTGCTGGATGCGCTGCTGACCGACAAGGACGCAATCGCCGAGGTCGCCCACGACTACGACGACTACACCCGCGACGCCCTGTACCGCGCGCCCGGCTCCCCGTTCAGCCACGCGGACACCGCGCTTGTGGACGAGCTGGCCGTGCTCATCGGCACCGTCGACCCCGAGGAGCAGCGCCGGAAGGAAGAAGAGGAATGGCGCGAGCTCGTCGCAGAGGCGGAGGGCGCGCTCGACGTCCTGTCCTCGTCTGAATCCACGGACAACGACGACGACCAGTTCGAAGCCGAGATCCTCTCCGCAGCCGACGTCATCGACGCGGAGACGCTCGCGAGCCGCCAACGGGAGACGGACACCCGCTCCGCCGCGCAACGCGCACGCGCGGACCAGACGTGGGCGTACGGGCACGTCATCGTCGACGAGGCCCAGGAGCTGTCCCCCATGGAGTGGCGCATGGTGTTCCGCCGCTGCCCGTCGCGGTGGATGACGCTCGTGGGCGACACCGCCCAGACGTCCTCCCCCGCCGGCGTCGACGACTGGACCAACGCGCTGGAGCCCTTCGTGGGCAAGCGCTTCCGCCTCCACGAGCTGACGGTGAACTATCGCACGCCCAAGGAGATCGCGGACTACGCCGCCGAGATTTTGGCCGAGATCGACCCGGATGCAACCGTCCCGGAGGCGATCCGCGAATCCGGCGTGCCGGTGCAGTTCGTGGAGGACTTTAGCCTCGTCGAGAAGCTCGACGGCTTAACCGCCGTCATCGACGCGGACAACGTCGGGGAGATGAAGGGCCTGGAGTTCGACAACGTCGTGGTGGTGGAGCCGAGCAAAATTAAAGAGGCCTCGCCACAGGGGTGGCAAGACCTCTACGTCGCCGTCACTCGCGCCACGCAGACGCTGACGGTGGTCGGCGATTAGTTCACTGGTTAGTTCACCGTGTGAACGATCATGACATCACAGTCGGACTGACGCGCAACGTCCGCCGGCACGGAGCCCAGCAGGCGGCCGGTCAGGGAGTTGATGCCGCGGTTGCCCACCACGAGCAGGTCCGCCTTGTTGTCGTTGACGATGGCCATCAGCGCCTGCACTGGGGTGCCCGGGCGGGTTGCGGTCTGCACGTCCGGTGCGCCTGCGGCGCGGGCGTGCTCAGCTGCGCCCTCGAGGTTCTCCAGCGCCTTCTGGTCACCCAGAATGGTCACGGAATCCTGACGCAGCGTCTTCGCGGCCTCTTCCTCGTTCTCGTAGTACGCGGTACCGATGACGAGGGTGGAACCGAACGCAGCTGCAATCTTCGCGGCGCGCTCAACGGCCAGCAGAGAGGACTTGGAACCGTCGGAGCCGACGACGATGGTCTTGTACGGGGTATCGGCCATGATGATCACCTTTCAAAGCGTTTGGGGCAGAGCCAGTCTACCCCCGGTTATTTTAGTCGTGTCCCTCTGCCCGGGTATCCACGAGCATGACATCCACGGGCGCCTTCTTGGCCACGTTGCCAGGGATGTTGCCGAAGATGCGCCCGGCCATGGAGCGCATGCCCTTGTTGCCCACAACGAGCAGGTCAACGCCGTATTCGCCGACGGCCTCCACCAGCACGTTCGCGGGCTGGCCGCCCTTGGACACCAGGTTGACCTTGCCGGCCTGCTCCTCCTTGGCAATCTCGTCCGCCTTGCGCAGAATCTCGCGCGCGTTGGTGGCGGTGACGATGTCCACGCGGGACAGCTCCGCGTTGGTGGAGTTCAGCATCGAGCCGGACGCGGTGTAGTGGGCGCAGATGATGGTCAGCTCGGCACCGTAGACGCGGGCGAGGCTGGCTGCGGCACGCACTGCGACCATGGAGGTGGCGGAGCCGTCGGTACCGACGGCGATCGACTTGTAGGTGTGCAAAGCAGGTTCCTTTCGCTAATTGCCTGTGTCTTTAATACCACGCAGCTCCCGCTTGAGATCTGCAATCTCGTCTCTGAGTCTGCCGGCAAGCTCAAACTTCAGTTCCCCGGCGGCGTCGCGCATTTGGACCGTCAGGTCGTCGATAAGCTTTTGCACCTCGTCCGAGGCCATGGTGGACACATCCGGGCGCTCGGCGACGGCCGCATCGGAGCTCAAGCTTGCCGACGCATCCGCGTCCGCGTTCTCATACACCTGGTCCAGAATGTCCGCGATCGCCTTGCGCAGCGGCTGCGGGTCGATGCCGTGCTCTTCGTTGTAGGCGATCTGCTTCTCGCGGCGGCGCTCGGTTTCGTCGATGGCCTCCTGCATCGACTCGGTGACCTGGTCGGCGTACATGATCACCTCGCCGGAGACGTTACGCGCGGCGCGGCCGATGGTCTGGATGAGCGACTTGGTCGAGCGCAAGAAGCCCTCCTTGTCCGCGTCCAGGATGGCGACGAGGGAGACCTCGGGCAGGTCCAGGCCCTCGCGCAGCAGGTTGATGCCCACGAGCACGTCGTACTCGCCCAAGCGCAGCTGGCGCAGAAGCTCCACGCGCTGCAGGGTGTCGATGTCCGAGTGCAGGTAGCGCACCCTGATGCCGTTATCCAGGAGGTAATCCGTGAGGTCCTCGGCCATACGCTTAGTCAGCGTGGTCACCAGGACGCGCTCGTCTTTGTCGGTGCGTTGCCGAATCTCGTCGATCAGGTCGTCGATCTGGCCCTTCGTGGGCTTGACGGTGACCTTCGGGTCCACCAGGCCGGTCGGGCGGATCACCTGCTCCACAAACTCGCCCTGGGCGGCCTCGAGTTCGTAGTCGCCGGGGGTGGCGGACATGTACACGGTCTGGCCGACGCGGGCCTCGAACTCGTCGAAAGTCAACGGGCGGTTGTCCACCGCGGACGGCAAGCGGAAGCCGAACTCCACCAGGTTGCGCTTGCGCGACATGTCGCCCTCGAACATGCCGCCGATCTGGGGCACGGTGACGTGGGACTCGTCGATGATGGTGAGGAAGTCTTCCGGGAAGTAGTCGATCAGCGTCGCCGGCGCGGACCCCGCCGGGCGGCCGTCCATGTGCCGCGAGTAGTTCTCGATGCCGGAACAGAAGCCGACCTGCTGGATCATCTCCAGGTCGTACTCGGTGCGCATGCGAAGGCGCTGCGCCTCGAGCAGCTTGCCCTTGTTCTCCAGCTCCTCGAGCCTGTCCGCGAGCTCCTCCTTGATAGCCTCGATTGCCTTTTCCATGCGCTCGTCCGTGGCCACGTAGTGGGTGGCCGGGAAGATGCGCACTTCATCTTCCTGGCTGATCACGTCGCCGGTGAGCGGGTGAATGTAGTACAGCGAGTCCACCTCGTCGCCGAAAAACTCCACGCGCACAGCCACCTCTTCGTAGGCCGGGATGATGTCCACGGTGTCGCCCTTGACGCGGAAGGTGCCGCGCTTGAAGTCAATGTCGTTGCGCTCGTATTGCACGTCCACCAAAAGGCGCAGAAATCGGTCGCGCTCCACTTCCTCGCCCACGCGCAGCACAATAGAGCGGTCCAGGTAGGACTGCGGGGTGCCCAGGCCGTAGATGCAGGACACCGAGGACACCACGACCACATCGCGGCGGCTCAAAAGCGCGGAGGTGGCGGAGTGGCGGAGGCGCTCCACGTCGTCGTTGATGGACGAGTCCTTCTCAATGTAGGTGTCCGTCTGGGCGATGTAGGCCTCCGGTTGGTAGTAGTCGTAGTAGGACACGAAGTACTCCACCGCGTTGTTAGGCAGCAGCTGGCGCAGCTCGTTTGCCAGCTGCGCGGCCAGCGTCTTGTTCGGCGCCATCACCAGCGTGGGACGCTGCTGCTTCTCAATCAGCCACGCGGCGGTGGCGGACTTGCCTGTACCCGTCGCGCCCATGAGCACGACGTCGCGCTCGCCGCGGTTGAGCCGCTCGTCCAGCTGCGCGATCGCCGTGGGCTGGTCGCCGGAGGGCTCGAACTCGGAGACGACCTCGAAGGGTTTCTCGCGCCGCTCAATCTCGCCCACGGGGCGAAACTCAGACTGCGCGAGGACGGGATGTTCAGCAGCAAAAGCCATAGCGGCCAGTGTATCGCCAAGAGCGTCGGCGAGGCATCGCTCGTCGATAGGCAATGCCGCGAGCGCCTAGGCGGCGTACTTGCGGGAGGTTTCCAGCCACTCCTGCAGCTCGCCGGCTTCCTCCCACATGGAATACAGCGCGGAACCGCCCGGGCGCATCACCGCCTGAGCGCGGCGGCGGATCCACTGCCTGTCGTCCATGGTGAACGGATAGTCGATCCTGCCCTCGAGCCCCTCCGGCAGATGGCCGTTGATCACTGCGGCGAGCGCGATCACGGATTCCGCTTCCCCCGTTCCCAGTGAGCCCAAACCGCATTCGAAGCGGAACTGGTCCATGCGGAACGTGCCGTTGACCAGCGCTGCCACGGCATCATTTGCGGAGTCGTTGTCGAACGGCCCCGTGTTCCACGTTCCCATGCACCGAAAGTTAAGGCAGCAAGGTAAATGAAACGTGTCACACCGGTAAATTTCGCCAGTACAGTTCACTAACCTTTGATTCTCTCGGCAAGCGCCGCCACCTGCGGTTCCAGCGCCTCGAGCGGTCCGTTGTTGTCGATCACGACGTCTGCCGCCGAAAGCCGCGCGGCGTCGTCGATCTGTTGCGCCATGCGCGCCCGCGCGTCGGCCTCGTCGAGCCCTCGCGTATCGACGAGCCTCCGGACCCTCTCCTCCTTGTCCACATCCACGACAACGGTGAGGTCCATGCTCTTGTGCAACGCGAGGTCCACGAGCAACGGCATGTCGTAGATGACGGCCTGCTCTCCCGCCTTCTCCGCCGCAGCGAAGCGGCGCTCGGACTCCGCCCGGATGGCGGGGTGCGTGATCGCGTTGAGGCGCTTTGTGTCCTCCGTGGTGTCGAAGGCGCGCCGCGCGAGCTCCCCCCGGTTGAGCGCACCATCATCGCCGATGAGGTCCGCACCGAACTCTGCCGCGACCTCGTCTAACACCGGTGAGCTGGGTTCCATGATTTCGCGTGCGATTTGGTCGGCGTCGACCACGGCGAAGCCGGCGCTGCCAAGCATCCGCGCCACTGTGGATTTACCGCTGCCGATGCCGCCTGTCAGGCCCACTTTCTTCATGGGCCCGAAGATAGCAAAACGCCCCGCGCACCTGTGTGGTGTGCGGGGCGCGCGTCGCTAAGCACTCGCAAGCTCGTGCTTAGGCAAGGGGTTGATCGGAACCCCTAGTCGCGAACTTGTGAGCGACTAGTTGCCGGCGAGCTTGTCGCGCAGAGCCGCGAGCTGCTCGTCAGAGGCCAGGGAGCCGATGTTCTCCTCAGCCTGCTCAGCTGCCGGAGCTGCAGCTGCAGACTCGGAGGAGTAATTGGCCTGCTCGCCCTCCTGCTCCGCGGCCTCGGCGGCAGCGGCGCGGTGACGCTCGATCTGGGCGGTGTGGGCCTGGTGGCGACGCTCTGCCTCGGCGTAGCGTGCCTCCCATGCCTGACGAGCCTCGTCGTAGCCTTCCATCCACTCGTTGGTCTCCGGGTCGAAGCCCTCCGGGAAGATGTAGTTGCCCTGCTCGTCGTAGGAGTCGGCCATGCCGTAGCGGGACGGATCGAACTCCTCGACGTAGTCCTCGTCAGCCTGCTTGAGGGACAGGGAGATGCGGCGACGGTCCAGGTCGATGTCGATGACCTTGACCATGACCTCTTCGCCGACGTTGACAACCTGGTCCGGGACCTCCACGTGGCGCTGAGCCAGCTCGGAGATGTGGACGAGGCCCTCGATGCCTTCCTCGACGCGGACGAACGCGCCGAACGGGACGAGCTTGGTGACCTTGCCCGGGACGATCTGGCCCACAGCGTGGGTGCGGGCGAAGACGCGCCACGGATCCTCCTGGGTCGCCTTCAGCGACAGGGAGACACGCTCGCGGTCGAGATCGACGTCGAGCACCTCGACGGTGACCTCGTCGCCCACTGCGACAACCTCGGACGGGTGGTCGATGTGCTTCCAGGACAGCTCAGAGACGTGCACCAAGCCGTCGACGCCGCCGAGATCGACGAACGCACCGAAGTTGACGATGGAGGACACGACGCCCTTGCGGACCTGGCCCTTCTGCAGCTGGTGCAGGAAGTCGGAGCGGACCGCGGACTGGGTCTCCTCCAGGTAAGCGCGGCGGGACAGGACCACGTTGTTGCGGTGCTTGTCCAGCTCGATGATCTTCGCCTCGAGCTCCTGGCCGATGTACGGATCCAGGTCGCGGACGCGGCGCATCTCGACCAGCGATGCCGGCAGGAAGCCGCGCAGGCCGATGTCGAGGATGAGGCCGCCCTTGACGACCTCGATGACGGTGCCGGTAACCGGCTGGTCGTTGGCCTGCAGCTCCTCGATGGTGCCCCAAGCGCGCTCGTACTGAGCACGCTTCTTGGACAGCATCAGGCGGCCTTCCTTGTCCTCCTTGGTCAGGACAAGTGCGTCGATCTCATCGCCGACCTCGACCACGTCTTCCGGGTCGACGTCGTGCTTGATGGACAGCTCGCGGGTGAGGATGATGCCCTCGGTCTTGTAGCCGATGTCGAGCAGGACCTCGTCGTGGTCGACCTTGACCACGGTGCCGGTGACGATGTCGCCATCGTTGAAGTACTTGATGGTCGCGTCGACTGCGGCAAGGAATTCCTCAGGGCCACCGATGTCGTTGATGGCTACCTGGGGTGCGTTGGAAGTGCGCATAAGTTCTATGTGCTCCGAAAAAATAGGAGATCGTGTTTGGACAGAAGCGTCTCTCTCGGCCACGTAAACCTGCAGCTTGGGTGCTATAGGCTCGCGTGCGCCGATCTCACGCTGCGACGGCCGCCTCACCCTCCTATTACGGTGGGTGCCATCGCCCGCGCGTAGACACGCCCGCACGAGTGTAGACACTTTGCCCAGCTAGAGCAAATGATTCGCAGGTGCTTTCCGACGTCCATCCGGTTTGCCCCGACCGCTAGCATAAGCGGAGTCTGATAGATACCAACGGTTTTGGGAGCAATCGTTTATGTGGAAACGCAGCCTCGCAGTCGCTGCATCTTTTGTCGGCATTGTCGTCGGTGCCGGCTTCGCCTCCGGCATGGAGGCGCTGCAGTACTTTGTCGCCTACGGCACCAACGGGTTCTTCGGGGTGATACTGGCCAGTGTGACCATGCTGTTCGCCGCGACGGCGTTCATGACCTTCGGCTCGTACTTTTTGGCGCGCGAGCACAACGAGGTCTTCTACAACGTCACTTCCAAGCCCGCAGCGTTCATCATGGATTGGTCCGCGGTGGCGTGCATGTTCTCGGTCGGGTTCGTCATGTTCGCCGGCGCCGGGTCGAATTTGCAGCAGTCGTTCGGGTGGCCCATCTGGATCGGGGCCGTGGCCATGCTCGCACTCATGCTCATTGTCGGCCGGTTCGACGTAGACAAGGTGTCTTCGGTGATCGGCTGGGCCACCCCACTACTTGTGGTGTTCGTGCTGATTGGCAGCATCTACTCGTTCACGCAGGTGGACGTGAATTGGAGCGAGGTGGGCAACTACGCCCAGCAGGAGGTTGCCCGCGCCGACGGCACTCCGTACTGGTGGCTGGGCGCGCTTAACCACACCGGCTTGAACGCGTTGTGCGGCGTGTCTATGGCATTGGTGATGGCCGGCGACGAGTTCGACACGAAGAGCACGCGGTATGGCGGGATCCTCGGCGGCGTGATCTACGCGGTCATGCTCGCGCTGCTGGTGGCGTCGCTATTGATTCAGGTGGAGTCCGTTAACGGCGCGGACATGCCGCTGCTCGCCGTGATCGACAACGTGGACCCGGTGCTCGGCTTCATCATGACCTGGGTCATCTTCCTCATGGTCTTCAACACCTGCCTAGGCATGTTCTACGCGTTGGCGAAGCGCCTGACCAGCAAGCACCCGGAGCGCTTTTACCCCACCTACGCCATCGCCTGTGTCGTCGGGTTCGGGCTCTCCTTCGCCGGTTTCCAGCCGTTGGTGAACAGCCTGTACCCGATTCTGGGCTACCTCGGCCTGTTCGTCATGGCGGTGATGACGGTGACCTACCTGCGCCACCGCGACGAGCTAAAGGACGAAGGCGAGCGCCGCGCCGACGCAGTGGAGGCCGAAGACGGCCAGGAAGTCGAGGATCTCGCCGCCGAATCGAACCTGGAGGACGACGAGTTCAAGGACGCGGTCCAAGAAGAAGTTGAGTCGTCCGAAGACGACAACAAGCGCCGGTCCCTCAACGACCTGCTCTAGCACACCGGGGGTACAAATCGGGGGCGAAACACTCCGTTACGCGCAAGTGAACTGCGCGTAACCCGCCACCTTAAATTGCTGGCCAGCCGTCCAAGTATCCGTGTGATCCAGTTAACGCAGTGTTCGATCCTGAAGTTATCCTGTGGGACCGTTGAGCGTTTCCTTACCCCTCGGTAAGGTCGCACTTGGCTTTCGGGGGACGACCTGGCCAGGGGTGAAATCTAAGCCCCAGCCCGGTCACGGCCAACCCCGGCGGCCCCTTCCCCCAAGGGGAGGTTCACAACTGAATACACAACTCGGAGTTGCTGGGGGAGGCTCCGCGGGAGGGGTCACGGCCGTGGGCGGGGTGCCGTGCGCGAGGCGGGTAGGAATCGATATCGTTCCTACCCGCCTCGGCGTTGCTCCAGCCAGATTCCTAGTGCGCGGCGGCGTCCCAGTTGGCGCCGGTGCCGGCGGAGACCTCCAGCGGGACGAGCAGCTCGATGGCGCTGTCCATCTCCCGCTCCACAATTTCGCGCACCTCGTCCAACTCGCCCGGGGCAATCTCCACGACCAGCTCGTCGTGGACTTGGAGTAGCACGCGGGACTTTTTGCCTTCCAGCGCGGCGTCCACACGCAGCATGGCCACCTTGATGATGTCCGCGGCCGTGCCCTGGATCGGCGCGTTCAACGCGGCGCGCTCCGCGTTCTCGCGTGCCACGCGGTTGTCACTGTTCAGTTCCGGCAGGAAGCGGCGGCGGCCGAACACGGTGGACGTGTAGCCGTCGCGACGCGCCTGCTCCACCACCTCATCCAAGTAGCGCTTCACGCCGCCGAAGCGCTCGAAGTAGCTGGCCATGATGTCCTTCGCCTCGCCGGCGGAGATGGACAGCTGGTTGGACAACCCGTATGCGGACAGCCCGTAGACCAAGCCATAGGACATCGCCTTGACGCGGCGGCGCAGCTCCGGTGTGACCTGGTCGATGGGCACATCGAACACGCGAGAGCCGACGAAGTTGTGCAGGTCCTCCCCTGCCCTATACGCCTCGATCAGGCCCTCGTCCTGGCTCAGGTGCGCCATCACGCGCATCTCAATCTGCGAGTAGTCGGCCGTAAGCAGGCACTCGTAGCCCTCGCCCACCACGAACGCCGAGCGGATCGCGCGGCCAGCCTCTGTGCGCACCGGGATGTTCTGCAGGTTCGGCTCCGCGGAGCTCAACCTGCCTGTCGACGCCACGGTCTGGTTGAACGTGGTGTGGATGCGCCCGTCCGGCTGCACCGTCTTAATCAGGCCCTCGATGGTGGACTTGAGCTTCTGGTGCTCGCGGTGCGCCAACAGGTGGTCCAAAAACGGGTGCGGGTTCTTTTCCGCCAACGCCTCGATTTCGCCCGCGGCCGTCGAGTACCCAGTCTTGGTCTTCTTCGTCTTGGGCAGTTCAAGTTTGTCGAAGAGCACGGCAGACAGCTGCTTGGGGGAAGACAGGTTCAGCGACGGCTCGTCCACAAGCTGGCGCGCCTCCTGCTCGATCTGCTCCACCTTTAGCGTGAGCTCCTTGCGCTGGTTTTCCAGCACATCCAGATCCACGGCGATGCCGGTGTGCTCCATTTCCGCAAGCACGGTGACCAACGGCAGCTCCAGCTCCGCGTAAAGCTCGTAGGAGTCGATCCCGCGCAGCTCCTTCGTCAGCTCCGCGGACAGCTCCAGGATCGCCGCGGCCGCATCCACGTCCGCAGTATCGCCGAGCAGGCTCATCTGATCCGAGCCGACGTTGAGCTGGCGCTGCAGGTGGCGCTGGTAAATGTCCTCCAACGCATACGTGCGCTGGCCGGGTCGCAGCAGGTAGGCGGCAATCGCGGTGTCGTGCGCGATGCCTGCAAGCTCGATGCCCCGGCCGCGCAGCATGTGGTACGCCGCCTTCGCCTCGTGCGTGTATTTCGGTGCGTCCGACTCCAGCCACTGCTTGACCGCGGCGTCCTCGTCGGCGCTCAAGTCAGCGGCGAGCTTGGACACGCCATGCCTTTGCTTATCGACGATCGCCAGCGCCACCACGTCCCCCTGCCCGGGAGTAGCGTTGCCCGAGACGTACACGGCAAGGCCGTCGGTGTGACGTGGCTTGAGCCAAGCGTCCAGCGGCTCGTCGTCGATGGTGACGTCTTCGAGTTCGACGGTTTCTGGCTCGGGCGCGGCGCCGTCGGTAGGCACGGCGGCGAGGACGCGCTCGCGCAGGTTCACGCCGAACTCGAGGTCGTCGAAACGCGCCGCAACCTGGGTGACGTCCGCAGGCTTGAGCTCCAGATCGTTCGGGGCGACCGGCAGCTCAACGTCCGTGACCATCTGCGTGAGCTCGCGGTTGAGGCGCACCTGGTCGATGCGCTCACGGAAGTTATTCGCGGCGACGCCCTTGAGCTCGTCGGCGCTTTCGATGAGGCCTTCGAGGCTGCCGTACTGCGTGATCCACTTGGTGGCGGTCTTCTCCCCCACTTTCGGCACGCTGGGCAGGTTGTCCGACGGATCCCCGCGCAGCGCCGCGAAGTCCGGGTACTGCGCCGGCGTCAGCCCGTACTTGTGCTCCACCTCCTCCGGGGTGAAACGGGTCATGGTGGACACGCCGCGAGTGGGATACATCAGCGTGGTGGTGCCATCCACAAGCTGGATGTAGTCGCGGTCGCCGCTGACCAGCACGATCTCGAAGTCGCCCTCGGCACGCGCCTGGGTCACCAGCGTGGCGACAATGTCGTCCGCTTCGAAGTTCTCCTTGCTCAAGGTGGTGATGCCGAGATCGCTCAGGACGTCTTCGATGATCGGCACCTGCCCTTTGAACTCCGGCGGTGCCGCCTCGCGCTGCGCCTTGTACTCCGGGAAGCGCTCAGTGCGGAACGTTTTGCGGCCCACGTCGAAGGCGACGGCGGCGTGCGTCGGCTTCTCGTCCGCCAGGATGTTGGCGAACATGGATAAAAACCCGTAGACCGCATTCGTGTGCTGACCGCCCGAGGTGGAGAAGTTCTCCGCGGGCAGCGCGTAGAAGGCGCGGAAGGCCATCGAGTGGCCGTCGATAAGCAACAGTCGCTTCGTGTTCTCGGGTGTATCGCTCACGGTTGGCCAGTCTAGCGGCCGCCCCGACACGCCCAGGCTCACCCGTTGGCGAGGTGATTTAGTGACAGAGACTTCGCTGGGATAAACTTTCGGCCGGAGCCCCAGTAGCCCAATTGGCAGAGGCAACGGATTCAAAACCCGTCCAGTGTGAGTTCGAGTCTCACCTGGGGCACGCTGTGTTGTCTCGAGACATCGTTCCTACGGTGTCTCGAGATTTTTCTTTTCGGCGTGGGCTGGGTTGGGTGATTAGTGGGGTATTGAGGGCGTTGTAGCGCCGGAGCTGGGTCTGCTGAAGCGGAGGGAGGATTGCCCCGAGGCGCGGTGGGGGTAACTTCAGGTGGGCTGATACGGAAGCAGCGTAGGGATCGCCGCGTTCGGCGGCTCGAGAAGCAGAGGCAGGGGCTACTGCCTATCGACGAGCGTTCCGTTGCCGCTCAAGTCCGCTGCCAGACGCATGGCGGAACGATGCCGCCGAACCAGACTTCACCTGGGGCACCGAAGTGGCAGGTCAGGAAGTTTTCGTAACTGCCACTACACCGCTATCCCCCGTTTGCTTTCGCCGACACATAAAAGTCCTGGTCAGGGCGAGGTGAGTTCCAAGCAGTGATAGAGGTGTGCGCGGTGGCGGTGTAAAGGTGGTTGACGCCTCCGCGGGGGTCGACGTGAGCGTCGGCTCCGCAATTTGAAGTCGGCGGGGAGGCACTGTCACGTCCCCGCTCTGGAACAGCGAAACACGGTTGCGCGGCCCAAAGGCGCGTACATGTGGGACGGTGAGGCCCAGCGGTTCGTCGACAACACGGAGATGCTGGCCAAGCTGCTCTCCACGGTCGCCGAGGACTACGGCCTCGACTTCGACTCCGCCTTCATGAGGTCAACGCGGGCGACGCCCAGGCCATCCGCCGCGCGACGTGGGAAACCGCGCGCGATCCCGACGCTGGTCGAGAGCTCCGCGAGCTGCGGGCGTGGGCTACCGCTTCGAAATCGACCTCACCCCGCCCAAGACCATGATCCTCGCCGCAGCACACGCAGGGGCCTACCGCGCGGTCGAGCCCCCCAACGCGGCGCTGACCCCGAGCCAGTTGCGCATCGCCACGCCGCGGTCACCGCGCTCGACCGCCTCCGCAGCGAGGGCTGGGTCGCTCGGAGGATGACTCACCGCTTGCCCGGCTCCACCGCGGTCGCCCTGCGGATATCACACCGCGGTCATGGGATTCGCCGTACACCACGCCGCGCGCCGATGACCGCGACGGCCCCGCATAAAAAACCGCCCTCCCAGGAGAAGGTGGGGCGCGGAGTCGAAGGCCACGGTAACACGCCCCCGTTGCGGTTGGGACGTGTAATGGGCAACCTGCACACTCATTCGTCGAGCTTGATGATGCCGTTCACGCCCGCTTAAGGGCTACCGAGGTGTTCCTAGAAACCGGTATGGGGACGTGCTCCGTTTTCTGGTGCTTTGGAAAATATCTGATGCCCAAAGCACCCGCCTTAGCTTCTTACTAGCCGTTTGTGTCCGTGCTCGGCCGCTCGTGGGAAATCTTCCAATACCCCCAGGCCATAAATGCCAAAGCGGCCATTGCAACGACGGTCGTACTAGCAGTCAGTGACCCAGTGGATACTTCGTACGCTAGAACGCCAAGGATCAAGGCCATGATTACAACTAGCGCGGATTTACGCAGCGCCATTAAGTTCATTTTTCATCCTACTTTCCGAAGTCCGTGTTCCGTCTTACTTTCCGAAGCATGAGTTAAGGGCATTCCACTCTGACCCTGCAACAACCGCACCCGCCGCGACAGACGCACCCAAAGTTTCCGGTGCTGCGATCAGACTAGCTGCGACCGTACCCCCAAGGATTAGGGCATCCCCGAAACAGTCCCTATCGAACCCACGGGTTGGGCGAACGTGCGCCTCCAATTTCGTGTCTGAGGCCAAAGCGTAGGTTACCTCTGCTTCTTGGCCATCGGGGAGTATTACTATTCCAGTCTTGAACACGCGACTTACTTGTCCGTTGGCATCGATAAGCCGTGGTTGCGACCCGTCGATTTCAAAGGTTCCGTTAGTTGCTGAGATGTCCATTGTGAGCCGGTCCGAAGCATTCGGTTGTACGTCGAGCAGGACCGTCTGCTCCGATACCTGTGAGTCGGCCGCACGGGCGGTGCCGAGCGACGTTGAAAACATGAGACCGGTGGCCATCATCGCCGAAGCCGCGACGCGTGCCGTTTTTGCAAGTTTGCGAGTAGGTTTTCGCATGTTTTAGAGCCTTTCCGGTGTTGAGAGGATGTAACAAGTTACTTCATGGACACTAGTTTCGACGCAACACTCTCTCAGACCAATATCAATTTCCGGCACCTTCGTATCCAATTCCGGCACCTTCGTAGTCAAACTTTTTGGGGAGCGTCGTTGCATGCCGGTCCACTTCTATGACCCTCACTACGGGCGTTGGCCATGCACACAGGCGTTCGATTGCTCGTTGCCTGCGCTGGCCACTGCGCATGACGCGGTGAGTCAAAAATCGGCCGATTTCTCACACCCGTCCAGTGTGAGTTCGAGTCTCACCTGGGGCACGCTGTGTTGTTTGTTGTCTCGAGACATCGTTTCTACGGTGTCTCGAGATTTTTCTTTTTCGTGTGCCCCGAGATGGGTGACTCGCAGGGTTCTGAGAGTTTTTCAGCGCTACATCCCGGTCGGTTTCAGCGGGCAGCAGATTGCCCCGGACGCTTCGGGGTTGCTTCAGGGGTGGGTTGACGCGGTATGGGCCAGTTTGGGACCCGCGTTGCGGCCCCAGGAAAGCGCAGACAGAAGCCTTTGCTTATCGACGAGCACTCCGTTGCCGCTCGAGGCCGTTGCGGGCGAGGAGCGGAACGATGTCACCGAACCAGACATCACCTGGGGCACACTTTTTCTCGAAGCACCGTCGGGCGCGGTGCCTTTTTCTTACCCCTACATTACCCCAGCCCCGTGACAAAAATGTAAAGCACTCTTGACAGTGAGGGTCGTCCCTTTTACATTTTGTAAATGGAAGGAGGCTACATGGGCGACCACATGAACACAGTTCGCAAATGGCGGCGCTGGCACGAGTTGTCACAGCAGGAGCTCGCTGACCGCGTCGGTGTTTCCCGGCAGACCATCGCCAACATCGAGCGGGGCAACTACTCGCCTTCCGTCTACTTAGCGCTCGACATCTGCCGTCAGTTTGAAAAGTCAGTTGAAGAAATCTTTGGCCAAACCAAGGAGGAATGATGTTCAAAAACTTCGGAGACTCAATCGTCGATTACGTCGACGGCACCGCCACCGACGAGTTCGAGGCCGCGACGTACCACAAGGCAAACTCGGTGAGCTTTTACACAACCCTGCTCGGCGTGGCGCTCGCGGGGGCAATTCTCGCCTGGGTACTGCCGGGGCGCGAGGCGCTTTGGTCCGTGGCTGCCCTGATCGTTCCGCTGCTCGGCGACGTGGCCGGTGCCCAGTGGTTGCGCAACTACGTTGCCTCACCAATTTTCCGCCTGCGCGATATGCCCCGCGTCGTGCTCGTCATCTACTTCGCGCTCTACGCGATCTGGTTGGCAGGACTCATCGTCACCGGCGGCTTCGACCCCTCCGGCGGCTTTGATAGCGCTGGAGCAACTGGCGCGATCGTCGGCGCCATCATCGGCGCAGTGGTGGCAGGAGTAGTCAGCCAGCGCATCAGCAAGAGGCGCCGTCAGCGCGACCAGGCCCGCCTCGACGCAGAGGCCGAGGACTAGCCCCTCCCCCGCCACGAGCACACCCCGCACGCCTTGCTGGCCTGCGGGGTTTTGCTATACATAGGCAACCTATATAGTTCTCCTATGCACTCCAACGAGGACCTCGCCGCGCTCGCTGTTGAGCTCATCGCGGCCGGAAGCCATTTCACACGCGCCGCGTACCAGGCGTCAGGCATGGAGCTTTCAAACGTCTCCATGCGCGCGCTTGCGGCCCTCGAGCGCGAGCCGGGGCTCCGGATTGGAGAGCTTGCAGCACGGGAAGGCATCCGCCAGCCCTCCATGAGCCAGGCCATGAAGCGGCTTGTGGACGACGGCTACGCCGCCAGACACACCGCCGACGACGATGCCCGCGCAACAGCGCTGACCATCACCGACGCCGGCCGCGAGGTTCTACGCAGCTACAGGGCAGCAGCAGCCGATGCGATGGCCCCTGTGTTCGACCCGTTGAAGCCGGAGGACGTCGCGACGCTCAAGCGCGCGGCGGAGCTTATGTCGGAGCTGACCGCAGAGTTGAAACAACGTAAAGGAGGTCGCGAGTGACAGACTCGCCGCACACACCGGAAAACAATTCAATACTTAAACAACCCGTCGCTGTGTGGGCGCTCGCCTTCGCCTGCGCGGTGTCATTCATGGGCATCGGGTTGGTGGACCCGATTCTGCCGGCAATCAGCCGGGAGCTTGACGCCTCCCCGACGCAAACGATGCTGCTGTTTACCAGCTACCTGCTTATTACCGCGCTGGCGATGTTCTTCAGCGCGTTCATCTCTTCGCGAATCGGTGTCAAGACCACGCTCTTGATCGGTTTGGCGCTGATTGTCGCCTTCGCTGCGCTGTCTGGTGCTGCGGGTTCGGTCGACGCAATCATCGGGTTCCGCGCTGGCTGGGGTCTAGGAAACGCACTGTTTATCTCTACGGCGCTGGCGGCCATCGTCGGCGCGGCGGCAGGGCACGCGGGCCAGGCAGTGATCCTGTACGAGGCCGCGATCGGCGTCGGTATGGCCATCGGCCCCCTCGTCGGTGGTGTGCTGGGCGAGATCAGCTGGCGCGCACCCTTCTACGGCACGGCAGTGCTCATGGCGGCCGGCTTAATCGCGATTGCCACGCTGCTGGCCAAAGCGAAGCGCAAGCCGGAGCCCGTCGCGCTGACGGCGGGGCTCGCAGCAGCCAAGGACCCAGCCCTTCTCACTCTCGGTTTGGTGGCGTTTTTCTACAACTTCGGTTTTTTCACCCTGCTCGCCTACTCGCCCTACCCCATCGAGGAAGCTGCCGCGCTGAGCGGGCGCAACTTCGGCGCGACTGAGCTGGGCTACGTCTTCTTCGGCTGGGGCCTGGCGCTGGCTGTCTCTTCGGTGTTCATCGCGCCTCGCCTGACCCGCGCCTTCGGCCTGATTCCGGTGGTGGTGACCGTGCTCCTCGGTTTCAGTGCAGTTCTCGCCGGCCTCGGCTTTGGCGCTCACCGGTTGGGCGTCGTAGTGGTCCTGGTCATTCTCGCGGGTTTCTTCAGCGGCGTTTTCAACACCGTGCTCACTGAAGCCGTCATGGAGGCGACGGAGATGCCGCGCAACGTGGCGTCGTCGAGCTATTCGGGGATGCGCTTCCTCGGCGGCGCGGTGGCGCCAGCTGTATCCGGCCCGCTGGCCGCGTCCTTGGGCGCAGGCGTGCCGTACTGGTTCGGCGCCGCTTCACTCGTGGTCTCGCTGCTGATCCTCTTCGCAGGTCGAAAGACTCTGCATCGCATTCTCTAACGGATTGGTTAAGATACGCCCCATGCGCAAGTCTCTCATCGCCGGCGTCACCGCCGGAGCACTCGTCCTTGCAGGCCTGAACGCACCGTCCGCCACCTCGCAGACCAAGCCGGAAGGCACCGGCATCACCGCAGAAGATGCCGAGGTTCTCCGCAACACCACGGACGCGTTTGAAAAACTTTCGGCTGAGGGCACCTCATCCAGCAGCGAGGAAGGCTCCTCCAGCAAGACCGACAACAAGAAGAAGGGCCCGCGGAAGCCGGGCGACCCGTCGCCGGACCTGGAGTGGCTGGACCAGGACCCCGAGAACGATCCGCTCTACATCGACCCGGAGAAGAACCCGCTCAAAGAGGTCTCCTCTTCCGACATGTTCTTGGAGTGGACCGACGGCATGGAAGAGGGCGAAGGCAAAGAATTCGTCCAGGCGTGGGCCCGCAACTCCTCCGTCCCGGACACCGCTAACCCGGTTGAGCTGTGGAAGCAGGAGGCCCAGGGCTCCGCGATGATGTCCTCCGGTTTCTTCACCGGTGATTTCGCGCAGTCATCGGCAGGTTCCAGCCAGGCCACCTCGGTGCTGATCCCCGTGTTCTTGGGGATGCTGGTGATCGGCTCGCTGATTGAGCTGGTTATGCGCGGTATTCGCATGGCGCAGCAGTAGCCAAAAACATTTGCTTATCGACGGCCCCAGGGGTGACCTTGGGGCCGTCGATACGCATTTGCACCCCGGTGTAATATACGATGGCTTGTAAATATTCATCGTGTATTGGAGCCGGTATGCAACACACCACCTCCCTGCGCGTCGCCGCGTGCCTGAGCGCGACAATGCTGCTCGCGGGTTGCGTGACCAACGAGGAGGGCGGCACCCCCGACGGCTGGGAACCAATCGTCCCGGACGCTGTGCCCGAAATCGCGGCAATGGTGCCGCCGGAGGTCGCCGCTGACGGCGTGCTCAACGTGGGCACGAACCCGCCATTCGCCCCCTTCCAGTTCAAAGACTCGCAAGGCGATCTCATCGGCGTGGAACTCGACCTCGCCCGCGCCGCAGCAGCAGTCATGGGCATGGATTTCCAGGCCGACGACATGGACTTCGCCATGATCCTGCCCGCCGTGTCCGCCGGCAGCCTCGACGTTGGCGCGTCGGGCTTCACAGACAACGAGGAACGCCGCCAGTCTTTCGACTTTGTCAATTTCCTCTACGCCGGTGTGCAGTGGGCCGCCCAACCAGGCGACGTCGTGGACCCGGACAACGCCTGCGGGCTGACGGTCTCGGTGCAGCGCACCACTGTTTCGGACACCGACGACGTGCGCCCGAAGTCCGAGGCCTGCGTGGCCGCCGGCAAGGACCCGATCACGGTGCTGGCCTTCGACACCGCAGACAACGCCGCCCTCGCGGCGCTGGTGGGTCGCGCCGACGCGTACAGCGCGGACTCCCCTGTCACTGCCTGGGCCGTGGAGCGCTCCGACGGCGTGCTGGAGATGGTCGGCGAGATGTTCGACGCAGCCCCCTACGGCTTCGCGGTGCCGAAGGGCTCGCCGCTGGCCGACGCGATGGCGGCGGCGATGCAGCACCTCATCGACACCGGCGACTACGAGCGGATTCTCGAGCAATGGAACATCGACACCGGCCTCTTGGACCAGGCCCTGATTAACGAACAACCTCTGGGAGGACAGTGAGCATGAGCACCCCCTATTCCAAGTACGCGGCGAGCCAGAAAGAGCGCACCCGCCCCGAGCGCATCCAGGCCAAGCCGCTGCGCCACCCGGGCCGCTGGGCGCTGGCCGCCCTGCTCGTCGTCCTGGTGGTCTGGTTCGTCATCGGCGCCGCGCGTAACGACGCCTACGGCTGGGACACGTACTTCACCTACCTCCTGGACACCCGCATCGCCACCGCGGCACTGCACACCATCGCGATTACGGTGCTGGCCATGCTCCTCGGCGTGATCGGCGGCGTGCTGCTCGCCGTGATGCGCATGAGCCCGAACCCGGTGTTCAAGACCGTCGGCTGGATCTTCCTCTGGATCTTCCGCGGCACCCCGGTCTACGTCCAGCTGATGTTCTGGGGCCTGATCGGCGCGATCTACGACACGATCAATCTGGGCTTCACCGAGATCCCGCTGGACCCGTTCACTTCGTCGGCCTTCGCGCTCGCCGTGGTGGGCCTGGGCCTGAACGAGGCCGCCTACATGGCCGAGATCGTCCGCTCCGGAATCTCCGCTGTCCCGGAGGGCCAGGTGGAGGCCTCCAAGGCGCTGGGCATGAGCTGGGGCCAGACCATGCGACGCACGGTGCTGCCGCAGGCCATGCGCATCATCATTCCGCCCACCGGCAACGAGTTCATCTCGCTGTTGAAGACCTCCTCGCTCGTGGTGGCCATCCCCTACTCCCTGGAGCTCTACGGCCGCTCCATGGACATCGCCGCCGCGCTGTTCGAGCCGGTGCCAATGCTCTTGGTCGCCGCCACCTGGTACCTGGTGATCACCTCGCTGCTCATGGTGGCGCAGCACTACCTGGAGCGCTACTTCGACCGGGGTGCCACCCGCCAGCTCACCGCCCGCCAGCTGGCCAGCCTGGCGGATGCCGAGGGCACCATCCCCAACAACGTTGAAATCGTGGAAGAACCGCAGAAGAAGGGGCAGCGCTAATGACCGTCAAGCAAAAGCCAATGATCCAGGCCGTGGACGTGTGGAAGTCCTTCGGCAACCTCGACGTGCTCAAGGGCATCGACCTGGAGGTCTACCCCGGTGAGGTTGCCTGCCTGATCGGCCCGTCCGGCTCCGGCAAGTCCACCCTGCTGCGCTGCGTGAACCACCTGGAGAAGGTCAACGCCGGCCGCCTCTACGTCGACGGCGAGCTGATCGGCTATCACGATCGCGACGGCGTGCTGCACGAGATGAGCGAGAAGGACGCCGCGAAGCAGCGCCGCGACATCGGCATGGTGTTCCAGAACTTCAACCTCTTCGGCCACCGCACGGTCCTGGACAACATCATCGAGGCCCCCGTGCACGTCAAGGGCCAGCCGGCGGACCAGGCAAAGGCCCGCGCGATGGAGCTACTAGAGATGGTCGGGCTGGGCACCAAGGCGGACGCCTACCCCATCCAGCTTTCCGGCGGCCAGCAGCAGCGCGTGGCCATCGCGCGCGCGGTGGCCATGGATCCGAAGCTCATGCTTTTCGACGAGCCCACGTCCGCCCTCGACCCCGAACTCGTCGGCGAAGTGCTGCGCGTGATGCGCGAGCTGGCTGAGCAGGGCATGACCATGCTGGTGGTGACCCACGAGCTGGCGTTCGCCCGCGAGGTGGCCGACAAGGTCGCGTTCATGGACGGCGGCCAGATCATCGAGTACGGCACCCCGGAGCAGGTGCTGGACAACCCGCAGCACGAGCGCACCAAGGCGTTCGTGTCCACCCTGTTCTAGGCGCGCATTTTTGTACGAATCGACATTTTGCCCATTTGGTCGGAAACTGACCTGGGCAAACGCAAATCAGCTGTCGATTCGTACAAAATTAGGCCAGCAGGCCGCGCACTAGCGCCGTCACCCCGCCCGCGAAGGCCAGGCCGAGCGCGATACGGTGCGCGGTAGCCGGCGGCACGTGCGGCGCCAGGCGCTTGCCCGCGCCGATCCCAATTACCAGGGCGGCCAGAGTGGCGACCCACAGCGCAGGCTCGATCCCGGTCACGTCCGCAGCGCCGGCGAACACCTTCACCGTGAACGACAGCGTGCCGGCAACCAAGAAGATCGGCTGCAGCGTGGCGGCGTAGACCCGCTGCGGCCAGCGCGCCGCCTCCGCGAACACCGTGATCGCGGGGCCGGCCACCCCGGCCAGGGTGTTCATGAACCCGCCGATCACACCGGACGTGGCCGCGGGCACCACTCCTTCGACCCGGGGCACGTAGCGCTTGCCCAGCGTGACCACGGACAACGCGAGCAGCAACAGCGCCCCGACCAGCACGAGCAGCACGTTGGTCGGCGCGTTCGCCACCACCCAAGTCCCCGGGACCACGCCGAAGATGAGCGCGAGCGCGATCGGGGCGAACTTTTTCCAGTCCACGTCCGCGCGCATGCCCCAGGTGTTGGTCGAAGCGTTGATGACGGCGAGGAGGTTGACCAGCAGGATGCCGTCGACAGGCCCGAGCAACAGCGAGAGCACGGGCGCGGCGATAAGCCCAACGCCCATGCCGGAGATGCGCTGCAGGCACGCGCCCACCGCGACGGCGATGCCGACACCCAAAGCGACGAACACTAGCGGTACCTCTCCGCCATCGCCTCGCGCACAGAATCCGGCACCAGGCCGGTGACGTCGCCGCCGAACTTGGCCACCTCTTTGGTCAGCGAGGACGAGATGTAGCCGTACTTCTCGTCCGTGAGCAGGAAGTAAGTGTCCACCCCGGTCAGGCGTCGGTTCATCTGAGCCATGGGCAGCTCGTACTCGTAGTCCAACGAAGAACGCAAGCCCTTAACCAGGGCGGTGATGTGGTGGGCGGAGGTGTAGTCCACAAGCAGCCCGCCCCAGCTGTCCACGCGGACGTTGGGCAGGTGCGCGATGACCTCGCGGATCAGCTCGACGCGCTCGTCGATGGAAAACAGCCCCGAGGTCTTCGTCGGGTTGCCGGTGACCAGAACCACCACCTCATCAAAGTGGCGCGAGGCGCGGGTGACGATGTCCAGATGGCCGTTCGTGATCGGATCGAACGAGCCTGGGCACACTGCGGTAGTCATTTATTCCTCCACCTCTGCTTCCGGGTCCGTGTACACGGCCATGTCCATGCGCGCGATGCCGTAGAGGCGCTTCTTCAGCTTCTGGCCGGTCGGGGTGAACTCCTGTGGCCATGCCGTCTCGGGGCTTTCGCGGTGGCGCTCGACGACGACCACGGCGCCGTCGTGAAGCGTTGGCTTCAGTGCCTCCACCATTTCCGCGACGGCCTCATCCGCGAGCTCGTACGGCGGGTCCGCGAGCACGATGTCGAAGTGGTTGCGCGGCGCGCGGGCGAGGTACGTCGACGCCTTCACCGGCTCGATGGTCACGTTGGGGTGGCCGACCACACCGGCGTTGTACTCGATGACGCGCACGGCCTCCGGGTTATTTTCCACCAGTACCACCTCAGCGGCGCCGCGGGAGGCGGCCTCCAGCCCCAGGGCGCCGGAGCCAGCGAACAGGTCGAGCACGTTCATGTCCACGAACCCGAAGCGGACCTGCAGGGAGGAAAACAGGCCCTCGCGAGCCCGGTCCGAGGTGGGACGTGTGCCCTCTGGCGGCACCTTGATCTTACGGCCGCGGGCCTCGCCGGAAATGATGCGGTTCATGGCCACAACTCTAACGCTCTAGCTCTTGTCCAAGTACTCGAAGTCTTCCGGAATGAAATCCGCGGTGGCGGCACGCGCGAACTCGAGGTTGTCCGCCACCAGGCGCTCGGCGTCGTCGTAGGCGCGGCGCACCAGCTCGAAGTCCTCCACCAGGTTGAGCAGTTTCAGCGTGCGGTGCATGCCGGACTGCTGGGTGCCCAGCACGTCGCCCTCGCGACGGTTGAGCAGGTCCAGCTCCGCCAGCGCGAAGCCGTCCGTGGTGGACGCTACCTGGCTCACGCGCTCAAACGACGGAGTGCCCTCCTTCGCCAGCGTGTGGAATAGACACAGCGACTGGTTGCCGCCGCGGCCCACGCGGCCGCGAAGTTGGTGCAGCTGGGAGACGCCGAAGTGCTCGGACTCGCGCACTATCATCACCGTCGCATTCGGCACGTCCACGCCGACCTCGATCACCGTAGTCGCCACCAGCACGTCCACCCCGCCGGCGGCGAAGTCCGCCATGACGGTGTCTTTCTCCTCCCCCTTCATCCGGCCGTGCAAAAACGCCACGTTGAGCCCCTCGAACTCCGTGGACGCGAGTTCGGCGAAGACCTCGAGCACGCCTCCCTCGCCGTCGATGCGCGGGCAGACGACATACGCCTGGTGGCCGGCGGCGACCTCCTCGCGGATCTTTTCCCAGGCGCGCGCCACCCAGCGCGGCTTGAACTGCGGCACCACCGCGGACTGGATGGGTTTTCGCCCGCCGGGCAGCTCGCGCAGGGTGGACACGGTCAAGTCGCCGAACACGGTCATGGCGATGGTGCGCGGGATCGGCGTCGACGTCATCACCAAAAGGTGCGGGGTTACCTCCCCCGCCTTGGCCCGCAGCGCGTCGCGCTGCTCCACGCCGAAGCGGTGCTGCTCATCCACCACCACTAGCCCCAGGCGGAAAAACTCCACGCCGTCCTGGATCAGCGCGTGGGTGCCCACCACGATGTCGGCCTCGCCGGTGACGATCTTCAGCAGCGCGTCCTGCTTCTGCGCCGCCGTCATGGATCCGGTCAGCGCCACCACGCGGGTGGGCAGGCCAGCGTTCATCAGCACCTTCGTCATGGAGCGGGCGTGCTGCAGCACCAGCACTTCGGTGGGCGCGAGGAAGGCGCACTGCGCGCCGTTGTCCACGGCCTGGAGCATGGCGATCAGCGCCACGATGGTCTTGCCGGAGCCGACCTCACCTTGCAGCAGCCGGCTCATGGGCACGGTGCGCGCCATATCGCGGGTGATCTCCGCGACCACCTCGTTTTGGCCGGAGGTCAGCGGGAACGGCAGGCGCTGCACGAGCAGGTCCTCATCGCGGCCTACAACCCGCGGCAGAGCCTCGGCGCTGCGCGCCTCCGCGTCGGCGCGCCGCACGCCCATCGCCAACGCCACGGACAGCGCCTCGTCGTACTTCAGCCGCTCCAGGGCACGCGCGGGCCCCGGCGGGCCCGGCTCGTGGATCTGGTGGACAGCCGAGTTCAGGGGCAAGAATCCTATTGGGGTGAAGCCGAGAGGCTCGTCGATAGGCGGAAGTTCTTTGAGCACCGCGTGGACTGCGCCCATGATGGTCCAGGTGCTGACGTTTTTCACCGCCGGGTAGATGGGCAGCCACTCGCGCCCGCTCATGATCTGCTCGATGTCGCCGAAGTGGCCGAGCTGCCGCAGTGCGCCGGTGGCCTGCGTGGGCCCGTCCAGAAGCACGAAGTCCGGGTGCGACAGCTGCGGCTGGTTGCGGAACACGTCGTACTTGCCTGTCAGCATCACCCGCCGGCCCTCTTTGAGCACGCGCTGGGCGTAGTGGGAGCCGAAGAAGGCGGCCAAAAACACCTGGCGCCCGTCGTCCACGTGCACCTTGTAAATGGGCCGCTTCGGCTGCTTCTTGGACGTGAACTGCTCGGTGCCCACGACCGTGCCGATGACGTTGAGCGTGTCGCCCGGTTTCACCCCGGCCAGATCGGCGCCGGTGCCGTAGTGCAGGTAGCGCCGCGGGTAGTAGCGCAGCAGCTCGCCGCAGGTGTGGATGTCGAGGTGCTTGCCTATCGCCTTGGCCTGTTTCAGCGGAATGACCAGGTTGAGCGGGCGCGTGTCCTCGAAACCCAGCATCTACTCCACCCCAATCTCCGCGCAGGCTTGCAGTCCGTCCGCAGGATAGACCATCACGTCGACACCCAGTTTGCCCGCGAGCTCCTCCAACGCGTCCGCGCGCAACTCGTTCGGGTCGAACAGGATGCTCACCTGCTCCCCGCCGTGCTCGAGCAGGCGGCGGCAGGCGCGCTCCACGGCCTCCATCGGCTCGTCGGCAATGAGCATGTGCTCGCCGCGGGAGGTAACCACCACGTCGCCCCTCGCAACAGCCCCGCCCAAGGTCAGCGCACCCTTCTCGGCGCGAAAAGCCAGCGCCGTGCGCATCTCGCCGGCGGCCTCGGACATGGCGAAGGCGGCGGTGGCCAACGGCTGCGCCGGGTCGTGCACGGACAGCGCCGCGATGCCGGAGACCAGCCGCACGGTGGGCAGGATGGTGATGGACTGCTCCACCGCGCGCGCCGCGTTCTCCACTTCCGCGAGCTCGCTGTTGCTCAGCTGCCCGTTCGGCAGCACGATCACCTCGTTGCTGCCGGAGCGGGTGATCGCGTCGAGCATGTCCGCCGCCACGTTCGGCCCCGGCACCACCGTCACCGCACCGGATGCGGCGTACAGGCTGGTCACAGACCCCGGCGGGGTCACCGCGATGATCAGGCGTTCCGGCGCGCCGGCCGCCACGGCGCTCGTGAGCACCTCCAGGCGCAGGTCAGCTACCTCGCCTAACGCAAATGCAGCCTCGATGACCGCGCCGGCGTCGCGGGAGTGGATGTGTACCGTGGCCTCGCCCTCGTTCAGCGGCGCGACAATCAGGCTGTCACCCAGCCCCGCAAGCTCGCCTTTCAGCGCCTCCAGGTCGCCGCGGAAGCTGAACATCACTTCCAGCTCGCCCTGGGTGCCGTGGGTTTCGGGCTTTTGCCTATCGACGTCCTCCGGTTCCCGCTCACCTTCCCCTTCAGCCGTCAGGGTGTTCAGCACCGCCACCAGGCCCGCCCCGCCGGCGTCAACCACGCCGGCCTCGCGCAGCACCGGCAGCTGGGTCTGGGTCAGTCGCAGCGCGTCTTGGGCGGCGGCGGTGGCGGCGGATGCGACGTCGACAAGCGGCAGGTGCGCGTTGGGGCGCGCGGCGTCGGCTGCTGCGCGCAGCACCGTGATGATCGTGCCCTCGACTGGCTCCGCGATGGCGCGGTCCACGAACCCGACCGCGTTGGTGAGCGCGACGGCGAGCATCTCCCCTTCCGTCGCCCCGTAGCTGGCGGCCTGGGCGAAGCCGCGCAGGATCTGGGAGAGCACGACCCCGGAGTTGCCGCGCGCCCCGCGCACCGCGCCGACGGCCAGCGCCTCGGCAACCTCGGTGAGGCCCGCGCTGTCCGGCAGCTCCGCGGCGGCATCGACCGCTGCGGCCATCGTGTGCGCCATGTTGGAGCCGGTGTCCCCGTCCGGAACTGGGAAAACATTGAGCTCGTTGATCTCCGCGCGCTTGCGCTCCAGCTCGCTTAAGGCGCGGCGGGCCCAGGCGAGCAGGCGTGCGCCGTTAGAAAGCGGAGATGCAGACATGCTGAGAGAGTTTACAGGTTCTGCTTAGAGTGCCCAGTTGACCGGCTGGGCACCCATCTTCTCCAGCTCCTGATTCGCCCGCGAGAACGGGCGGGAGCCGAAGAAACCGCGGGAGGCGGACAGCGGCGAGGGGTGCGGCGACTCGATGCGCGGGGTGTCGCCCAAGAACCTCGCGGCCGTCTGCGCGTCGCGGCCCCACAAGATGGCCACCAGCGGCGTGCCGCGGGCCACCAGCGCCTCAACCGCCGCCTGGGTCACCGCCTCCCAGCCTTTGCCGCGGTGCGACGCCGGCGCGCCCGGGCGCACGGTGAGCACCCTGTTCAGCAGCAAAATCCCCTGCTTCGACCAGGAGCTCAAGTCCCCGTCCTTGCGCGGCGGGACGCCCAAGTCGTCTTGCAGCTCCTTGTAGATGTTCACCAGCGAGCGGGGCGCCGCCACCCCGGGCTGGGTGGAAAACGCCAGGCCCATCGGGTGTCCCGGCGTCGGGTACGGGTCCTGGCCCAGGATGAGCACGCGCACGTCCTCAAACGGGTCCGCGAACGCGCGCAGGATGTCGTTGCCTCGCGGCAGGTACTCGCCCTCGGCGCGCAGGAAGTCGCCCATGGCGTGGATCTGCTCTTCCACCGGCGCCAGCGGCGCTTGCCAGGATTCGTGCACGGGCAACATCAGAAGCTCTCCCATCCTTTTTCGGTGGCGGGCGCGGAGCCGTCGATACGCACGCCTTGTTTCCTGGATACCGCACCGATGGAGCGGAAGCCCACCGGCGCGGAGCCGTCGATGGTGCCGATGAGCGTGTGGTCCTCGCCGCCGCCGAGCACCCACTCCCAGGGGTCCACGCCGAGCAGCTCGCCCGCCTGCACCAGCAGCCGGTCGGGGGCGATCGCGTTGGACGCCAGGTCGACACCCACGCCGGACGCCTCCGCGAGCTGGGTGAGATCCCGGACCAGCCCGTCCGAGTTGTCCGTCATGGCGCACGCACCCGCCGCGCGCGCCACCACGCCGCGGCCCGGGGTCAGCTCCGGCACCTGGTGCGCGGCAACCAGCGGCTCGAGCTGCGCCGGGACGTCCGCGCCGGCTTGCAGCAGCGCGAGGCCGGCAGCGGAATAGCCGAGGCGCCCATGCGCGATCACGCGCTGGCCCGGGCGCGCCCCGTCCAGCGTCAGCGGCGGGCGGTTGCCGCCCAGCGCGCCCATCGCCGTGACGGACAGCACCAGATAATCGCCGCCGGTGACGTCGCCGCCGACGAGCTCGCAGGCGTAGTCCGACGCCATGTCGCCCACGCCACGCGCGAGCTCCTCCAGCACCTTCGCCGGGGTGTCCGCGTGCGCGGAGACCGCCATCAACGCCGCAATCGGACGCGCGCCCATGGCCTCGATGTCCGCGAAATTCTGCAGCGCCGCCTTGCGCCCCAGCAGGTACGGCGTGGTGGTCTCGGCGGTGAAGTGGCGGCCCTGCACGAGCATGTCCGTGCTGGCCACCACCCGCGAGTTCGGCGCCGCCTGGGTGAGCACCGCGGCGTCGTCGCCGTTGAGCGCGGACGGCGCCTGGGCGCGGATCAGCGCAATGACTTCGCGCTCGCCGAGCTCGCCCAGCGTCGGCCCGCCGGTGGGAAAGCCTGTCTCGATCACGTCTGCGCGCACCCTTTCACTAGACTCAGCCGCCATGGGTTCCACGGCGCATGATGCTCAATTTAACCGCACCACCATCTACATCAGTCTTGGGCTGGCGGTGGCGCTGGTGCTCGGCGTGCTCGTCGGCGCGCGCGTGTTCTTCAACCGCGTGGCGTTGCAGCCGGTGGCGATGACGCAAGTTCCCGCGCCCGAGGCGTCTTCCGCGGAGTGCACATCGCTTATCGACGCCCTCCCGTCCACCCTCGCCGACCTCAAACGCGCCGAACTGGCCAAGCCCGCCCCCGAAGGCGCCGCCGCGTGGCAGGCCTCCTCCACCGAGCGCATCACGCTGCGCTGCGGCGTGGAAGCGCCCGCGCAGTACACCCCGTACGCGCAGACCGAGGACATCGACGACGCGCGCTGGCTGCGCGTCAACGACGCCACCCCGGGCTCGACCCTGGCCACCTGGTTCACCGTGGACCGCTCCCCCGTCCTCGCCGTCACCGCAGATGTGGAGCAGCTCCGTAGCGGCGCCGCCCCCGTCGCCGGCATCGACACCTCCGCGTTGAACGGCCCAGCCCCCGAGCAGCACCCCGCGCCGCTCGCGGACCTCGCGGCAGCCGGCGACGCTGGCACGTGCGACAGTCTGCTCGACGCGGCCCCCGACTCCATCGCGGAGGGCTACACCCGCGTCGACGCAGTGAGCGAGCAGACCGTGGCCTGGTCCGCCGAAGGCCAAGACGCGATCGTGCTGCGCTGCGGCGTCGCCGACCCGGAAAACTACGGCCCGGGCGCGCGGCTGGACCAGATCAACGGCGTGCCCTGGTTCGAGGACGTGAAGCTGGCCAACGGCACCACCGCCTCCACCTGGTACGCGATGGGCCGCGACGTCCAGGTGGCGGCGTCGCTGCCGCAGGCGGAGAGCAACGAGGCGATCACGAACCTGACCAACCTCATCGCCGAGCACACCGGGCAGGCCTAGGCCCGCCCCCTACCGCAGCGCGGTGCGGATCAGCGTGCTCAGCAGCTCCGGGTAGTCCACGCCGGTGGCGGCCCACACCTGCGGGTACATGGAGATTGCGGTGAAGCCGGGCATGGTGTTGACCTCATTGAGCACCGGCCCATTCTCGGTGACGAAGAAGTCCACGCGCGCCAGCGACTTGCAGTCCAGCGCCCGAAAGCAGGTCACCGCCATGTCCTGCAGCTGGGCGATCAGCTCGTCCGAGTACGGCGCCGGGATGGTGGCAGTAACGCCCTCTTCGAGGTACTTGGTCTCAAAGCCGTAGAAGCCCTCCGCGGAGTCCTCGGTGCCGTTGAGCTTGGCGGGCACGGATGCGGCGATGGTGCCGTCGGGGCGCTCGAGCACGCCGACTTCCACCTCGTCGCCGACCAGCTCGGCCTCCACGATGACTTTGCCGTCGGACTCCAAGGCCAGCGACACCGCGGCCGGCAGCGCCTCCCAGCTGGTCACCTTGGACACGCCGATGGAAGACCCACCGTTCGCCGGCTTCACAAACACCGGCAGCCCCAAATGAGAACGCTCCGCCTCGGTGAGCTCGCGCGCGCCATCCAAGATCACCTCGCGCGTGACCGGGATGCCAACCGCGGAAACCAGCTTTTTGGTGTACTCCTTGTCCATCCCGCACGCGGACGCCAGCACGCCCGGGCCGACGTACGGCACCCCGGCCATCTCGAGCAAGCCCTGGACTGTGCCGTCCTCGCCGTACTTGCCGTGAAGCACCGGGAAGACGGCGTCGATGGTGGTGATGGGCTCGCCGGAGGTGACGTCGTAAAGCAATCCCTTGCGCTGCGGGTTCAAAGAGAGCGCAACTTCGCGCCCAAGCTTGACGACGGGAAGCTCCGCCCCTTCCGCCGGATTCGTCACACCCTCAACCCAGACACCTTCCTGCGTGATGCCGATGGGAAACACCTCGTAGTCTGCGGGCATGTGGGACATGACCGAGTCGGCGGAGATGCAGGAAATCGAGTGCTCGGTGGACATGCCACCGTACAAAACAGCTATGCGGATCACGGGGAGCTAGCCTACCGGGCGCTACTCCGCTTTCTTGCTGCGACCCATCAGGGCGGCGATGACATCGGCGACCTTCATGCCTTCGTGGCACACCGAGTACACGCCCTGGGTGATCGGCATCTCCACGGAGTGCTCTTCGGCGAGCTGGAAGATGCTGCGCGAGGACACCACGCCCTCGGCAACCTGGCCCTTGGTGGCGGCCCGGGCTTCGTCCATGGTCGCGCCGCCGCCGAGCGCGGCGCCGAAGGTCCGGTTGCGCGACAGCGGGGAGGCGCAGGTGGCCACCAAATCGCCCATGCCAGCAAGGCCGGCGAAGGTGCGCGCGTCCGCCCCGAGTGCCGCGCCCAAGCGGGTGATCTCCGCCAGGCCGCGGGTGATCAGGGTGGCCAAGGTGTTGTCCCCCAGGCCTTGCCCGGCCGCCATGCCGCACGCGAGCGCGATGACGTTTTTGGTGGCGCCACCGATCTCGCAGCCCACCACGTCGGTGTTGGTGTACGGGCGCAGGTAGGTGGTGGCGCACGCGGCTTGGACGAGCTTGGCGCGGTTTTCGTCGGCGCAGGCGATCACGGTGGCGGCCGGCTGTTCCTCGGCGACCTCGCGCGAGAGGTTCGGGCCGGACAACACGGCGATGCGCCCGCTTTCCGCCCCGGTGACTTCCGCGATGATCTCGCTCATGCGCATGTGCGTGCCGGATTCCACGCCTTTGGAGATGGAGACCAAGGTGGCGTCGCCGGGCAAGTCCGGCGCCCAGCGGGTGAGGTTGTCGCGCATGGTCTGGCTGGGCACGCCGAAGACGGCGATCGCCGCGTTTTCGAGGGCTTCGGCGGCGTTCGAGGTGGCCTGGATGGCCGCCGGCAGCTCGATGCCGGGCAGGTACTCGGGGTTTTCCCGCGTGTTTTGGATTGTGCGGGCGAGCTCTTCGCGCCGCGCCCACAGGCTCACGGGGTTGCCCCCGTCCGCGAACACCTTGGCAAGGGTGGTCCCCCAGGAACCGGCGCCCAGTACTGCCACGTTGACCATCAGTGCGTCCTCCCAGCGTTTTTCAACCGCTACAACGTACCACCCCTCCCGGACCTAGCGCGCCCGCCGAGTCTGCGACACAATGGAATGTATGCCAAATGACGACCGCCAACTGCACGAGCAGGACAAGGACACGCGCGGTGAAATGTTCCTCACCGGGCGCCTGCAGCAAATCCCCAACCACCCGCAAAGCGAGTTCAAGCGCACCACGCTTGCCGCCGGAGCGGTGCTGTGGCGCGGCGACCTGAACAACCCCGACTCGCTGGAGGTGGCGTGCATCCACCGCCCGCACTACGACGACTGGTCTTTGGCCAAGGGCAAGCTGGACCCGGACGAGTCCCTGGTGCAGACCGCGGTGCGCGAGATCAAGGAAGAAACCGGCTTCGACGTGCGCCTGGGCAAGCTTTTGGGCAAGACCGTCTACCCGGTGAAGAAGACCACGAAGGTGGTCTACTACTGGACCGGTGAGGTCACCGGCGGCGAGTTCGAGCCCAACGACGAGGTGGACGAGATCCGCTGGTTGCCTATCGACGATGCCTGCGAGCTGATGACCTACGACCTGGACCGCCAGGTGCTGCGCAAGGCACAGAAGCGCTTCGGCACCCCGGCGGACGCGCGCGTTTTGTACGTGCGCCACGCCCACGCGCACGAGCGCGAGAAGTGGTCCGGCGACGACAACTTGCGCCCGCTGGACAAGAAGGGCCGCCGCCAGTCCGAGATGCTGGTCCCGCTGCTCAGCGCGTTTTCCCCTGAGCGGATCTACTCCGCCGCACCGGAGCGCTGCCAGACCACCGTCGCCCCGCTTGCGGACGAGCTGGGCATCGACGTGGCCGTAGACGAGCGCTTCGGCGACGAGGCGTGGCTGTCCGACATGGTCGGCGCGCAGCGCGCCTTCACCGAGGTGATCGAGCAGGGCGGCACATCCGTGGTCTGCGCCCAGGGCGATGTCATCCCCGGCATGATCGCCTGGCTGTCTGCGCAGGGCACCCTGCCCATCGACACCGAGATCCACGCGAAGAAGGGCTCCGTGTGGGTGTTGAGTTTCCACGGCGGCCAGCTCACCGGCGCCGACTACGTCCCGTCCGCACTGCCAGTGCTGTAGCTGAAAAAGAAAGGAACGGATTCTACTTATGACTTCCCCCACCCCCACCGCATTCCCGCCGGTGACGCAGGAACGCATCGCCTCCACGCTGGAAGGCATGGACCTGAAGTACTTCCGCGAAGACGGCGGCGAGGTCCGCACCGCGTTTCCCGGCCTGGTGGTCTTCTTCGAGGTCGAACGCGAGGGATTCAAGGCAACGTCTAGGTGGATGTCGGTTGTGGATCAACCGGAGGACGTCGAGAAGCTTCGCGAGTTCGCGAACGTGATGAACCGCACCCTGCCGCTGGTGCGCGTGCACCCGGTGCAGCGCGAGGACGGCACCGCCATCGCGATCATGGAGGCGCCGTTCTTCTCCGGCGACGGCTTCGCCGACTCCCAGCTGCGCGAGATGTGCGAGTACTTCTTCTCCGCCATCCACCACGTGGCCGGCCAGCTGCGCGAGACCTTCCCGGGCCTCGAAGAATCCTTCAACGACGGCGCTAAGGAGGCGTAACACCCATGAGCAACGACACCCTGAAGCCCCTGTCCATCCAGCGCGTCAAGGACGTCTTTGCCAAGCAGGGCTGGCAGTACGACGAGGCGAGCGAGTTTGCCATCCGCACCGGCTTCGCGCGCATCGGCCTGGAAATCGCGCACATCGCCCCGAACATCAACGTGATTTCTTCGGTCGCGGTGGATTCCATCGGTGCGGACCGATACGAGGACATCCGCAACTGGGCCGAGCAGTACAACTACACCAAGGCCTACCCCACCGTCACCGCGCTCAAAGACGAGGAGCGCGGGGTGACTGCCCTCGGCGTGGCTTACAGCCTGCCCGGCCACTGGGAGTACACGGACAACCAGTTCGAGTCCCACATCCTCACCGGCATCCAGGGCGTGGTGGCCGCCTCGCGCGACTTCCTCACCGAGTTCGCGCCGGAGGTCACCCAGCGCCTCGACGAGGAAGCGGCGCAGGACTAGCGCTTACCACTAGCGCTTACCGCACGGCCGGCTTGAACGCCGGCCGTTTCGCTTCGAAGGCCTCGATCGCGTCTTCGTCGCGCAGCGTCAGCCCGATGTCGTCGAGGCCTTCCATGAGGCGCCAGCGCGTGTAGTCGTCCACCTCGAAGAAGAACGTGTTGTCGCCGACGGTGACCGTGCGGTCTTCCAGCGACACGGTGGCGGTCTCGCCCGGGTGCTGCTCCAAGTGCTTCCAGATCAGCTCGATGTCGCTTTCCGGCAGGTTCGCGGCCAACAGCCCGGCCTTGCCGGAGTTGCCACGGAAGATGTCGGCGAAGCGCGGGCTGAACACGACGCGGAAGCCGTAGTCCATCAGCGCCCACACGGCGTGCTCGCGCGAGGAGCCGGTGCCGAAGTCGGGCCCGGCGAACAGCACGGAACCGTTTTTGTACTCGTCCTGGTTGAGCACAAATCCGGGTTCGCTTTCGCGCCAGTTGGAAAACAGGCCGTCTTCGAAGCCGGTGCGGGTCACGCGCTTGAGGTAGCGCGCCGGAATGATCTGGTCGGTGTCCACGTTCGAGCGCGTCAGCGGTACGGCGACACCGGTGTGGGTGGTGAATTTCTCCATCTGAGTGCTCCTTTACAGGTCTGCGGGGCTAGCAAGGTGGCCGGTGACAGCGGTCGCCGCGGCGACCAGTGGGGAGACAAGGTGGGTGCGCCCGCCGGGTCCCTGGCGTCCTTCGAAGTTGCGGTTGCTTGTCGACGCACTCCGCTCCCCCGGTTTCAGCTGATCCGGATTCATGCCCAGGCACATCGAGCACCCGGCAGTGCGCCACTCGGCGCCGAAGTCCGTGAAGACCTTGTCCAGGCCTTCCTCCTCCGCCTGCTGTTTGACCAGCGTGGAGCTGGGCACCACCAGCATGCGGGTGTTTTCCGCGATGGTGCGGCCCTTGAGTACCTCGGCGGCGGCGCGCAGGTCCTCGATGCGGGCGTTGGTGCACGAGCCCAAGAACACGGTGTCGATGGCGATGTCGCGCAGCGGGACGCCCGGGGTCAGGTCCATGTAATTGAGTGCCTTGGCGGCGGCCTGCTTGGAGGTCTCGTCGGTGAAGTCCTCCGGATCCGGCACTCGCTCGCCCAGGGGCAGGCCCTGGCCGGGGTTGGTGCCCCAGGTGACAAACGGGGTGAGCGCTGCGCCGTCGATCTCCACCACGGTGTCGAACTTGGCCCCCTCGTCGGTGGGCAGCGTCTTCCAGTACTCGACTGCCGCGTCCCAGTCCGCGCCCTTCGGTGCGTATTCCCGGCCTTCGACGTAATCGAAGGTTTTCTGGTCGGGCGCGACCATGCCGGCGCGCGCACCCGCCTCGATGGACATGTTGCAGATGGTCATGCGCGCTTCCATGGACATCTTCTCGATGGCCTCGCCGCGGTACTCGATGATGTGACCTTGGCCTCCGCCGGTGCCGATCTTGGCGATGATCGCCAGGATCAGGTCTTTCGCGGTGACCCCTTCCTGCAGTTCGCCGGTGACCTCGATGGCCATGGTCTTAAAGGGTTTCAGCGGCAGGGTCTGAGTGGCCATGACGTGCTCCACCTCGGAGGTGCCGATGCCCATGGCAATCGAGCCGAACGCGCCGTGGGTGGAGGTGTGCGAGTCGCCGCAGACGATGGTCATGCCCGGCTGGGTGATGCCCAGCTGCGGGCCGACGGTGTGCACAATGCCCTGCTTGACGTCGCCCATCGGGTGCAGGGTTACGCCGAACTCCTCGCAGTTCTCGCGCAGCGTGGCAACCTGGGTGCGCGAGGTCGGCTCCGCGATCTCGAGGAGCTGGCCGGAGACGATCCCCTCGGTGGGCACGTTGTGGTCCTCGGTGGCCAGGTGCAACTCCGGGTGACGCATTGAGCGCCCGGCCAAGCGCAGCCCCTCGAACGCCTGCGGCGAGGTGACCTCGTGCAGGAGCTGGAAATCGATGAAGATGAGGTCGGGCTCGCCGTTCTCACCCTGCTTGACCACGTGGTCGCGCCACACCTTCTCTGCCAACGTCAACGGTGTATCCGCCATAGCAAACTCCTTCGCGTTTCCTCCCCACCTTCCCACATAATGAGATGATAGGATTCGAACTGTGAGACAGTATAACGAAGGATCCGGCATTAAAGTGCTCGACCGCGCAGTGGCAATCGTGGCCGCGGTAGCCAGCGGCGAAAAATCGCTCGCAGAGCTCAGCGACGCCACCAAGCTGCCCCGGGCCACCGCACACCGCATCGCCACGGCACTCGAGGTGCACCATGTGCTCGCCCGCAACGAACGCGGCGAATGGTCGCTTGGGCCCGCGTTGCCCAGCTACACCGGCGGGCCGTCGCCCAAACTTCTCGCGGCCGCGGCCCCGGTGCTGCGCGACCTCGTCGAGACCACCGGCGAATCCGCCCAGCTCTACCAGCTCACCGGCACCACGCGCACCTGCATCGCCGCCGCGGAACCCGAAAGCGGACTGCACAACGTGGTCCCGGTCGGCTCCCACCTGACCTTATCCGCCGGCTCCGCCGCCCGCGTGTTCGCCGCCTACACCCCCGTCGACGCGCCCTTCAACGACGCGGAACTCAAGCAGGTGCGTGACGACGGCTTCGCTGAATCCGTCGCAGAGCGCGAAGTCGGGCTCGCATCGGTGTCCACGCCGGTGTTCCAACCGGACGGTGCGCTGGTGGCCGTGCTGTCTATCTCCGGCCCGGCCGAGCGGCTCGGACCGAGCCCCGCAGCCAAGTGGGGCGCCGCGCTCCAGGACGCCACCGCTCGGTTGAGCGCCGAGCTCTAGCCGAGCTCCGGCCTGGCACTGGGGGCGCCAACGGGCGTCGGCGACGAGGGCGCGGGCTGTGCGGTCCTTGGCGCTGCCGCCGGAGTTGAAGGACTCGAGTTTGGCCCAGACCCGGGGCGTTTCCCCTAACGTTCTATTTGAGGGTACGCTCGCCACGTGAGAAAGAGCGGGCAGATTCTTGTACGGGACATTCGTCGCCTGCTGCGCGTTCCCCGGGCCTTCATCATCATCGTCGGCGTGCTCATCATCCCCGCGCTCTACGCGTGGTTCAACATCAACGCCTTCTGGGACCCTTACGCCCACACCCAGAACATCCGCATCGCGGTGGTCAACAACGACCGTGGCGCCTCCGCCGAACGCGTCGGCGAGGTCGACGTCGGCGAGCAGATCACCGAACAGCTCAAGGACAACGACAAGATCGGGTGGGTCTTCCTCCCCGAGGACGAGGCCCGCGACGGGCTCATGCGCGGCGACTACTACGCCATGTTCCTCATCCCACCCGAGTTCAGCGAGGACCTGCTGAGCCTGGTCAGCGGCACCTACACGCAGCCGGTGCTGGAGTACTACGTCAACGAGAAGAGCAACGGCGTCGCCCCCTCGATCACCGACGCTGGCGCCTCCGCCGTCGACACGGCCGTGTCCGAGGCCTTCAAGAAGAAGGTCGGCGAGGCCGCGGCGACCGAGCTGCGCAACAAGGGGTTCACGGCGCGCGATGACGCCGAGGAGGCCCGAGGCAAGGCCTCCGGGAGCTTCGGCCAGATCGCCGCCGACCTCGACGCCTCCCAGGGGCGGGTGGCCACGATGAAGCAGAGCATCATCGGGGCGCGCCCGGTCGTCGCCGAGCTGAACACCCTCGTCGGCTCCGTCGACGACACCCTCCGGTCCGTGGACTCCTCCCTCGGCGAGGCCGAGGGGATCATCGCCGAGCTGCAGAAGTCCTCCGCCGGTTTCAGCGCCGACACGTCGGCCGCGCTCGTCGAGTCCACCAACGCACTCAGCCTCGGCGCCGCCTCCGCCAGCGCCTCCATCGCGGAGGCGACGGGCCAGCTCGGCACCGCCCAAGGGCGGGTGCGCTCGGCCGTCGGCGAGGTCGACGGCGTGGTCAAGCAGGGCGAATCCGCCGCCGCGCAGCTGCGCGCCATGTCGGCCGGGGCCGCCCTATCGCCCGAGGTCCGCGCTCAGCTCGACGCCGCAGCCAGCGCGCTAGAGGAGCGTACCGCCGCCTCCCGCGCCGTCCTCGACGGCCTGAACAACGTGGACCGCAGCGCGGGCGCCGCGCTGGCGTCGATAGGCGAGCTCGGTGACTCCCTCGAGGCCGCGACCGCCAACTCCAACGCCGCAGCGCACGACGCGAGCAAGCAGCTCGGCGAGTCCGTGCCCGCGATCAACGCCTCGCTCGCGCAGGCCTCCGGCAGCGTCGCCTCCGTGCGTGGCGCTCTGAACAGCCAGCGTGCCCTGCGCGAGGAAACGACCTCCCTGCTCGCCGGGGTGGACAACCAGCTCGCGGCCAGCCTCGGCATCCTCGACGAGGTCTCGGGCAACCTCGGCACGCTTGCCGACGGCGCCCGCTCCGCCCAGTCCGACATCAACGCCCTCCTGGCCACCTCCGACTCGGAGGCCCTCAACACTGTCACGAACCTCAACTCCGCGAAGATCGGCGAGTACATCTCCTCGCCCGTCACCGTCGAGCAGCAGGCCGTCTTCCCCACGGAGAACTACGGCAGCTCCATGGCCTCCTTCTTCACCAACCTGGCCCTGTGGATCGGCGCGTTCGTGCTGACGATCATCTTCCGCGTCGAGGTCGACACCGAGGGCTTCCGCCGCCTCACCGTCGGCCAGGCCTACCTCGGCCGCTTCCTCCTCTTCGCCACGCTCTCGGTGCTCCAGGCCGTCGTGGTGACGCTCGGCAACGTGGCCTTCGGAGTACAGATGCAGTCCGTCACGGCCTTTCTCGCCACCGCAATCGCCATCGGGGTCGCCTACACGGGGATCATCTACTCTATCGTCTCCGCGCTCGGCCACATTGGTCGCGGCATCGCCGTCTTCCTCGTCGTCATCCAGATCCCGGGCGCGTCGGGCCTCTACCCCATCGAGCTCATGCCCGACTTCTTCCGCCGCATCTACCCCTTCCTCCCCTTCCGCTACGGCATCGACGCGATGCGCGAGACCATCGCCGGGTTCTACGGCCATCACTACCTCCGATTTTTGGCGACGCTTCTCGCCATGTCCGCCGCGGCCTTCGCCCTGGGGTGGCTGTTCCGACTCACCTCCTCGCACGCCAACCTCCTGTTCAACCGCCAGCTCGCGCGCACGAACCTGATCACGAACGAGGAGGTGGAGGTCATGGGCTCGCCCTACCGCGCGTCCGACATCATGGCCGCCCTGTCGGACCGGGATGAGTTCCGCGGTGGCGTCGAGAAGCGGGCGCGGATGCTGCGGGAGAACTACCGCACCCTCATCTTCGGCGGGATCGGCGCGGGCGTTGTCGGCATCGCCATCATCACCCTGCTCACCATGCTCCTGCCCACCGACAAGACGATCATGCTAGCCATCGTCGTCGCCTGGTCGCTGCTGGTCGTCCTCTACCTCGGCGCGGTGGAGTACTTCACGCAGAGCCTCGTCGACGCCGAACAGGTCTCGCGCCTCGGCGAGGCCGAGCTGCGCGACGCCGTGATCCACCGCCACGACTCCGCCGGCACCAGCATCACCATCGGGCCCGCGGATGCCGAAAGCGAGGGCACCAAATGAGAACCGTCTTCTCCATCGCCTACAACGACCTGCGCCGGCTCTACACCAACGTCATGGCGGGCATCGTCATGGTCGGCCTGATCGCCATCCCCTGCCTCTTCGCCTGGTTCAACGTGCTGGCCACGTGGGACCCATTCGGCAACACCGAGCGCCTCGAGGTGGCGGTGGCCAACACCGACCGCGGCCACACGAGCGATCTCACCCCGCTGGCCGTCAACGTCGGCGACATGGTCCTCTCCCAGCTCTACCGCGACGACTCTATGGACTGGGTCATCACCGATGCCGACGACGCCATCGAGGGCGCGAAGTCCGGCGAGTACTACGCCGCCATCGTCTTGCCGCCCACGCTGAGCGACGACATGTTCACCTTCTACGCCGACGACGCCGAACCCAGCCGGATCGACCTTTACATCAACGAGAAGAAGAACCCCATCTCCCCGCTGCTCATCTCCAACGGCACGCAGGGCGTCAGCGCCCAGATCAGCGCGTCGTTCACCAGGGCCCTCTCCGAGGTGTCATTCGGGGTGATCGAGACGGCCTCGGACTACCTCAACGAGGCGGAGACCCAGCAGGCGCTCGACTCCATTGAGACGCGCACCGCCAGCGCCCGCGACCAGCTGCTCTCCAGCGCCCGCACCGTCGACGCGCTCGCCACGCTCACAGAGTTGAGCGTGCCGCTCGTCGACAGCGCCGAGCGGATCTCCGGGGCACTGGGCGACTCTCTCGAGCAGGTCCACCCCGTCGACCTCGGGGTCACCGGGGCGAGCCTCGGCGGAGACGGCGCGGCGCTTGCGGCGGCGCTGGGGGCGACGTCGGTAAGCTTCGCCGCCGTGAGCGAACGTGTCGACCAGCTGCTGGCGAACTCCTCCGCCACCTCCCAGGCCACCGCCGCGAACCTGACGGACATCGCCGCGCGCGTCGATGTCCAGGTGAAGCAGTACACGGCCCTGCGCGACACCATCAACGGGCATGTCGCCCCGGCGCTTCCCCCCGACGCCCAGCCGGGGGTGCGCGCGGTGGTCGGCCACCTCAACGACGCCATCGCCCGCCAGACGGCCGTGCGCGACCGACTCAACGACGCCGCCGCGCACCTCACCGCCGGGCAGGGCGGCCGGGACGGGAAGAACGCGGACCGGCAGGAGATCGAGGCCTCGATCGCCCGGGCCCGCGAGGCGATGGACTCGGCCAAGAATTCCTACGACACCGGGATCCGCCCGCGCCTCGAGGCGCTGTCGGGCTCGCTGGACAACGTCCGCGCGAACGTCGACAAGGCCCGCTCGGACATGGACGGCATCTCCTCTGCCCTGGCCAACCGGCCCGGCTCGCTGCGCGACACCCTCGCAGCCTCCGGTTCGGACCTGCGCGACACGGCGGAATCCCTGCGCGCCAACGCGGCGAGGATGCAGGAGGCGCAGCGGTCGATCGCGCAGGCGCGCTCGAGCGGGGACCTGACGAAGCTGGCCGACCTCGTCTCCAGCCACCCGGAAGTGCTCGCCGACGCCCTCGTCGACCCAGTCAAGGTGGAGCGCAAGGAGGTCTTCCCCCGCGTCAGCTTCGGCGCCGGCATGGCCCCGCTCTACACGGTGCTCGCCCTGTGGGTGGGCGCCCTGTTGACGTCGGTGGCCGTGCGCACGGACGACCGCTCCATCGAACAGAACGTGGTCGATCCCGGCAACCTCACCGCGGGCCAGAAGTACTTTGGCCGCTACCTGACGTTCGTGACCACCGGCCTGGCCCAATCCACGCTCCTCATGGCGGGGCTCATCGTCTACGTGGGCATCGAGCCCGCGCACCCCTTCCTCCTCTTCATGGCGGGGTGGGTCTCGAGCCTGGTCTTCCACCTGATCTGCTACACGCTGGTGCTCTCCCTGAGCAACGCCGGCAAGGCCGTGGGCGTGCTCATCCTGGTGCTCCAGGTCTCGGCGGCGGGCGGCGCCTACCCGCTGCAGCTGCTGCCGGGCTGGGCGCAGGCGATCAGCCCCTGGCTGCCCGCGACCTACTCGATCCGCGCTATGCGCGCCGCGGTCTTCGGCACCTACGGCTGGGACTTCTGGCGAGCCCTCGGCAGCCTCGTCCTCTTCGTGCTGCCTTTCCTCTTCCTCGGCCTCTGGCTGCGCCACCGGCTGCACCACGCGATCGGCCGCATGGACGAGGCGGTCGCCCAGACCAAGGTGATGATGACGTAGGCCGCCCGCCTACAGCTCGATGGTGTCGCGCACGCGCGCGGTGACCAGCCCGCCCACCCAGATGTCGCGGCCGTCGTCGATAAGCAGATTATGCTTCGACGAACCCCTCGCCGATGCGCCACTGGCGCTGCTCTCCCAAGCTGACGGAAGCGTCCGGGTCCTCCACGTCCGAGACGCGGTAGTAGAGCATGTCCACAAAGTCGCGGTGGATGCTGGCCACGCCGTAGCCGTGCGCGTCGAAATCGATGTGGTTGACCCACGGGTTCGCGTCCCGGATTGCCTGCTCCACCAGCAGCGACGTGGAGTTGTCCTCCTTGTGGTACGTGCCGAAGGCGCTGGTGAGGATCTCGTCCACGTTCGGGGCGGAAATGGAGGTGGTGACCATCTCGCAGCCGATCTCGCCGAAGCCGGACGGCGAAGCGATCGAGTTCGCCCACTCCGAGTGGATGTCGCCGGTGAGGAACAACGCATTCGATTCCTGCTCGTCCAACATGGTGAGCAGGCGGTCGCGCTCCGCGGCGTAGCCGTCCCACTGGTCCGAGTTCACCGCAATGCCCGTCGCGCGCTCCTTCATGTAGCCCGACGCGATGTTGGCCTTCTCGTTGTCCGGGATGGTGACAAAACGCATCGGCGAGACCATCACCGAGTTGCCCAGCACATCCCAGCGCGCGGTGGACTCCTGCAGCTGCTGCGCCACCCAATCGAACTGAGCCTTGCCCAGCATCGTGCGGTCGTCGTTGGCGAAGTTCGCACCGGTGGTCTCCGCGTCGCGGTAGGTGCGCAGGTCCATCATGGTCAGCTGCGCCAGGTCGCCGAACTTGAAGCTGCGGTAGAGCAGCTGCTCCTCGCCCGCGGATTGCGCGCGCACCGGCAGCCACTCAAAGTAGGCCTGCTTCGCAGCGCTCAAGCGTTCCGGCCACTCACCCTCCACACGGCCGTCGGTGTGGTTCTCCGCGCCTGCGAACCAGCTGTTGTTGGCCGTCTCGTGGTCGTCCCAAATGACGATCCACGGGCATGCCGCGTGCGCGGCCTGCAGGTTGAGGTCCGTGCGGTAGCGGCCGTGGCGCTGGCGGTAGTCCTCCAGCGTTGTGATCTCCCACTCCGGGTGGTGCATGCGCGCGACACCGCTCTTACCGGCGTACTCCCCGGTCGGGTACTCGTAGATGTAGTCGCCGAGGAAGACCACGTGGTCGATCTCGCCTGCGCGGGCGCGCTGCGCCATGTCGCCGTACGCGGCGAAAAAGCCGGACTCCCAGTTCGCACACGACGCGATGGCCAGGTTGAGGTTGTCCACGCTCGCGTCAGCCTCCGGCGCCGTGAGGGTGCGGCCGACCGGGGAGGTCGCGCCCTCGAACTCCCCGCTTTTGACGATGAAGCGGTAGAAGTACTCCGTCGCCGGCTCCAGGCCGTCCGGGTCGACGTGGACAGTGTGGTCCGAATCCGCCGAGGTGGTCACCGTGCCCGTCTGGGGGTTCTTAAAGTTCTCGGAGGTGTCGATCTGCCACTCCAGCTCCACGTCCTCTCCCAGGCCAGAGCCCGGCAGCGCCTCGCGCGACGGGGTCACGCGAGTCCACAGCACCACGCGGTCCGGCAGCGGGTCGCCCGATGCGACGCCGTGGAGGAACGGCAGGTCCCACTCGCTTGCCGGGGTCGGTTCTTCCGGAGTGGACACCGTGCCGCGCCGAGCGGCGTAGGCGCCGCCGGTGCCGATGGCGGTTGCGGCGGCTGCCGCTGCGACAGTTTGCAGGAACACACGACGATTGACACGGAACTTTGAGCTCATGGAGCATACTTTCAACTAGCCATAAGCACGGTGCAAGAACAGCAGACAGATGTCACGTGAAATTCATGTTCAATTCACCGAGGTGTCCGATTACTTGTAACCGCCTGTTAAAAGCGGGTGATTTAAGTGGGCAAACATGACTCTCCTGCGTACCCACCGTTCCCTTCGCCGTGGCACCATCGCCACCGCCGTCGTTGTCTCCCTGTTCGCACCGATGACCACCGCTGTGGCTGCGGACGCGGTCAACACCAAGATCAGCCGCATCGTGCTCGGCATCGGCTCCGACGCCACCGAGGCCAACCTGGCATGGCAGTCCAAGACCAACGAGCTGCAGTACCTGGAGTACTGGTCTGCGGACAACCCGGGCGACGTCACCAGCGTCGAATCCCCGCGCGGCCCTTACAACGCCGCGATCTTCTACCCGCACGAGGCCACGATGACGGGCCTGGAGCCGGACACCGAGTACGTCTACCGCGTAGGCAACGACGACCGCGGCTGGAGCGAGGAGCGCACCTTCACCACCGGCACTGATTCCGACACCTGGAACTTCCTGGCCATGGCCGACGCGCAGATCGGCGTCGACGCGAAGATCGCCGAGCAGTCCGCAGCATGGAACAAAGCTGTCAACGTCGCCACCGGCGAACACCCGGATTCCGCATTCCTCATGCACCTGGGCGACCAGGCTGAAGGTTGGGGCGCACCTGTCAAGCAGCTCGAGGAGTTCACCGCTCCGGAGGCGCTGCAGAAGTACCGCCTGGCGGTGCTGAAAGGCAACCACGAAACCTACGCGCCGGACCGCCACTTCCAGGACACCTACTTCCTGCCCAACGAAGACGGCGCCAGCGCCAACTACTTCTTCAACTACAACAACGTCCTGTTCATCGGCCTCGACGGCAACCGCTCGAGCGCAGCCGACATTGATGCGCACGCGAAGTTTGTCAACGACGCAATCGCCTCCAACGGCGCCGACGCGGACTGGGTGATGGTGGGCATCCACCAGGCCCCGTTCTCCCAGGGCACCCACTACACCGACTCCGACGTGGTGCGCCTGCGCGAGCAGCTCACGCCGAAACTGTCCGAGGCCGGCGTGGACCTGGTTTTGAGCGGCCACGATCACATCTACACTCGCACCCACCTGATGAACGGTTTTGATCCGGTGATCCCGGAGGGCGCTGCAAAGTCCGGCGATGTGCTCATCCCGGAGGACGGCGAGGTGCTCTACCTCACCTCCACCACCGCCACCGGCGGCAAGTACTACGACTTCCAGGACAAGTTCGGCGAAACCCACCCGCACGTCCGCGAGGAGCGCGCCCGCGACCTGGCGCACGACACCACGGCCCGCTGGCGCCAGGACTACAACCCGGACTACACCAACATCGACGTCTCCCCGACCGAGCTGAAGCTGACCACCTACAACATCAACACCCCGTACGTGGTGGACCAGGTCACGCTGCAGAAGAAGGACGCACAGAAGCCGGAGGAAAAGCCGGAAGAGACTACCAAGCCGACCACCGAGCAGAAGCCGACCTCTGAGCAGAAGCCGACCACCGAGCAGAAGCCGGCACCGGAGGTCGTGACCACGACGCAGACCTCGGAGAAGCTGGTCACCACCACCAAGACTTCTGTCGGTTCAGCAACGGTGACTGAGACGTCCGTGCAGACCTCGCCGGCCACCAAGACGCTGGAGAACACCAAGACGGTGCCGACCACGGTGAAGGAAACCGTCACCGAAACTTCCACGGTTGAGGTCCCGACCACCATCTCCAAGAACGCTGAGCCGGAGGTCACCACCGTCACTTCCGTCGGTACTGCCACCGTGACCGAGACGTCGACGCAGACCGCCCCGGAGACCAAGGTCGTGGAGAAGACCAAGACTGTGCCCACCACGGTCACCGAGACCATCACCAAGAACGCCGAGCCGCAGGAACCGGCTGGGGATTCGGACGCGGATAACACCGGCAAGGACGCCGCGGGCAGCGTGTCCGGCAGCAGCACCGGCGGCATCATCCTCACCGTGCTGGCAATACTGGTCGCCGTCCTGGGTGCGATCTTCGCAGCGCTGTCCTACGTCCACCCGCAGTGGATTCAGGACATCCGCAAGCAGTTCAACATCTAGCGCACGCCCAACAACCCGCCAACGCGACCTTCTAGATCGCCGCGGCGGGTTCTGTGTATTCAGCAGCCGCTACTTGCGTTCCACCGCAGCAGCGCTCACTCGGTCTGCCCAGCGATCAATGCCGTGCTGCTTGGTGCGCTTCAGCGTGTCGTGGCCGAGCACCAGGCCTTCGTTCATGCGGCCGGCAGCAGCGAGGTGCTTCTGTCCCACAAGTGTGGCGTCGGGCTTCACGTGCAGAGCGTTCGTGTCGGCGTAGCGCAGTCCGATTCCGGCCTCCACCAGGTTGCCTACCAGGGTGCCCTCGACAATCCCGGGAGGTGCCTGCACCGCGTCGATGATGACAGTCGCACCGACCTCTTCGGCCAGATCGCGGAGATCCTCCTCGCCGCGTGCGACTAACTCAGTGCGGATGCGCCCTTCGTCGAGAAGCTCGAGCATGATCTGCGCTGACTCAACCGGTGGGCCGAAGCCGACGCGCTCCAGGGTGGAAACGAATTCGTCGAAGTCCTTCCCACCCAGGGTGTGGCGGCCGCCGTAGGAGGCGCGGTCGATCACAGCGTCGTAGGTGTCGCGGAACGCAAGCGCCACCGCAAGCGCCGGCGTCCACGGGCGCTCCCCTCGGGCCGCGGCAACGGATGCGCGAAGCTCCGCCACTGGGTCCCCGGTGAAGTCTTTGCCGCGCAGCACGTTCCGGATGTCGTCTTTCCCGCCTTCGCCGCCGGCGATGCGGAGCAGCTCCGTGGCGCAGTCCGCGAGGATGCCTTCCAGCTCGTCGAGGCCTTCGCACTCGAGGATCTTTTGCGACGCCGCCTCGATGTGCGGCTGCGCTTCTTTTTTCGCCTCGCCCTCGAAATACGCCTTGACCTCCATGAAGCGCCCCGAACGTGTCACCGGATAGAAGACTTTCGCGTCGGCGTACTTCACCACGTCAATGAAGGTCAGCGCAGCGCCGCGGACCAACGCGACATCGTCGGGGCCCACCGCGTCCAAGTTCGATGGCGGGTAGGCAGGGGCGACCACCTTGAAGTCGCCGAGATCCGCGTGCGCAAGCGAACCGGGCCAGTCATGCGCGTGCCCGGTGACCATGAGGACCTCGTCGAAGTGCTCGCCGAGCACCACCACCCCGTCGTCGGTGGGCTCGACCATCTCGATGTCTGCCACCCGGTGCGTGAGATTGCAGTGCGACGGCAGGTTCTCCTCGAGCGCACGCCAAGATGCATCGAGGTGCTCCCCGACGTGCCTGCGGCTGGGAAAGTCCCCCGGAAGCTCATCGTTCGGGTCGAGCGGCCCGAGTTTCGTCTCCACGATCGACTTCGGTGCGTTGAGGATGAATTCCTCCGGCACCGAATCCCGAAACGCCCCGGGCGCGGAGGACTGCTCCAGCGGCTTGGCATCGAACACCGTCACGTCGATTGCCGCACCGCGCTCCTGCGCCCGTTCCATGAGCTCTTCCGATGCCCACAGACCGCGCGGCCCGGCACCAATTATCGCTACCTTCATCGCCGAATTAACCATGCGCCCCAGCTTATGCGCCGCGTGCCTCCAGCCGCTCCACCTGGCGGGCTAGCTCCTCTCCCAGCGAGTTGCCGGGCAGCCGTTCCTGCACCAGGTCCGCCACGGAGCGGTACCACCACAGCTGTCGCTCCTTGCCGGAGTTGAAGCGGCCCCACAGCTCGTCGCCGAGTTCATCGAGGTCCGCGTGGATGGAAAGCAGGTTGTGCAGCTTGTCGGCAGCAGAGATGAGCACACTGCCATCATCCGTCTTACGCAGGTGCGCCAAATACGCGTCCGCGCGTTCCTGCCAGCTGGAAAGCGTGCTGTCTTTGGTCACTCCGCGCACCAGCTCCACGACACGCTCGCCGAACTCCCTTGTCATGCGCTCGGGGCTGTACTCCTCAGGCACGTCCTCCAAAATGTCGTGGAACAGCGCCGCGATGAGCACGTCCTCATCGTCTGTAACTTGGGACACCAGCTGCATCACTCCGAACACATGGGAGACGTACGGAATGTCGGTGCCTTTACGCACGTGGTCGCGGTGTGCCCACGCTGCGGTGTTAATTGCCTGGATAAGTCGCGGGGACGCGACGAGGGTATTGGTCATGTGAGAGCCTTTCTGCCGGGGACGCTTCACACGATACGAACGCCGCCGACACGACCCCACCAGGCGTAGAACACACGTTCTACGCTACGTTCAATGTCCCTCGAACCCGCACCTGCGCGCGACCGCCGACCCAGATGTCACTTCCGTCGTCGGTGATTTCCACCCGCCCATCGCGTCCCAGCGCGGTTCCCTGCGAGACGGTGTAGCGCTCCGGCACGACTCCCCGCCCGCGCAACCACTGCGCCATCGCACCGTTCGCGCTGCCGGTCACGGGGTCCTCGAACGTCGGCGTGAACGCGCGCAGCTCATAGGCCGGATCGTTGCCACCAGTCAGCGCCGCAAACGCCATCTTCAGACCGCTATCCGCCGGCTTCTCCAACGCGCGCAACGCGTCCAGGCCATCCAGCAAAGCCAGCTTCCAGCCGGGACCGTTGTCGCCGTAGGCGGCGTCGACAAGCAATTGCTTCTCGACGCCAAAGGTCTCGCACACCTCATCCTTCTCCTCCGGCGACAGCTGGCCGCCACGCTTTAAGGGCGGGGTGGCGAACGCGAGCGAGTCGCCTTCGATGCGGACCTCGACGTTGCCCACGCCGCACTCCTGGTTCACGCGGCCCTGCTTGCGGGGTGAGTTGCCCAGTTCAAGCCACGCACGCGCCGTGCCGAGGGTGGGGTGTCCTGCGAAGGCGTACTCCTCCACCGGCGTGAAGATGCGCACGCGGTAATCCGCCCCAGGATCGGTCGGCTCAAGCAGGAACGTCGTCTCGGAGAAGTTGGTCCACGACGCAATTCGCTGCATCTGCTCGTCGCTCAAATCATCCGCGCCGCAGATCACGGCGAGCGGGTTGCCGGTGAACGCGCCGGTGGCGAAGACGTCGATTTCAAAGAAGTCCAGGCAAGTCACCCGGCCAAGGCTACCAATGCGAAAACTCCCGACCCGGAGTCCGGATCGGGAGTTTTGCGTTGTACCCCGTACGGGATTTGAACCCGTGTTACCGCCGTGAGAGGGCGACGTCCTAGGCCGCTAGACGAACGGGGCGCGCTCGCTTGTTTGCGACTTGTTAAAGATAAAGGACGGTACTGCAAACCTACAAATCGCCTGTTCAGACCTCTTTACCTAGGGTAAACGAGCGGATTGTGAATACCGATTCTGACACGATCCCCGACCTTTGGGTTCATACGGGCTGAAGCGCGAGCGCGAAACTCCACCCCGTCCACATCGATGGTGAGCGAGTAGACGGACACCTCAAATAGCGAGGAGGTGACCCGGCCGTTTAGTACGTTCCGCTCCCCTGGTGCTGCCACTTCTACCGCCTCAGGCAACACCGCAACGGTGACATCACCTCTATGGCCTGATGCGCCAACCATCTCCACATGCGCAGTCGGCCATTCCATGGCAGGCGTTGTGACGACCACGCGGCCGTCGATAATTTGTCCCTCTAACAGCGTCGCGTCAGCGATAAAGGAGGCCACCCACGGCGAAGCTGGTTGAGCTACGATATCCCTCGGCGAGGCAAACTGCTCGAGCTCGCCGTCTCGCAGCAATGCGATGCGATCTGCGATGGCAATCGCTTCCTTGCGGTCGTGGGTCACGTGCACTGTAGTTAAAGAAGACTGCTTAGTCAGCGCAACAAGCTCTCGGCGAAGACTGTCTCGCAGTGGTTCGTCGAGGGCCGACAAAGCTTCGTCGAGCAGCAGCACTTGCGGCTTGGCCACAATCGCACGCGCGAGTGCGACTCGCTGCCGCTGACCGCCAGACAACGTTGAAGGTTTCCGGTCTCCGTAGCTCTCCAGCCCCACGGTGCGCAACGTCGATTCGACGAGCTGTTGTTGTTGTTTCTTGCTCGTACCTGCACGTTTGAGCGGGTAGGCGACATTATCCGCAACACTCATGTGTGGCCAGACTGCGTGCTGCTGAAACACCATGCCCATCCGCCGCTTTTCTGGCGGTGTGCGAGTCACGTTTGTGCCGTCGAGGGAGACCGTGCCTGTGGAGGGCTGCACAAACCCGGCGAGGGTGCGCAGCAGCGTGGTTTTTCCCGAGCCGGACGGGCCGACTAGCGCTACGAACTCGCCGCTACCAACGCGTAGGTTGATGTCGTCCAACCCAACGGCACCGTCTGGGAATACGACGCTGAGGCCTTCAATCGCAATGTCACTCATCAGGACTCCTTGTCAGGGTTGCGCACGGTCAGTGCCAGGGCGGCAATACCGATTACTGCAAACATCAATGCAAGCGCTGAAGCTTGGTTGTAATTTCCGGACTGTTGGAGGTTGAACAGTTGCACACCAATTGTTGTGGTGCCCGGAGCAACGAGCAGAATTGACACGGTGAGCTCGCGCACCGCGGTGACTGCAACGAGAACTGCCCCGGAGAACGCCGCTGGTACAGCCATTCGCCCCGAAGTATCCACGATTGAGCGCACCCTACCCGCGCCAGAGATTCGTGCCGCTTCTTCCACTGCAACCGGAATCTTGCTCATCGGTGCGCGCACAGCCTGCAGCACCAAGGCTGTGAAGGCGCAGACGTAGGCCAACAGGATCACCCAACGGGTGTTGTAGAGCCCCGTGTACCTGCCCACAATGAGCCACCCGACGCCAATGATCAGTCCAGGGAGTGCAGCCGGAAGCAATGTAGCCAGGGATAGCGGCGTGTTAGTACGCGCGCGGGTGCGGGTGACCAAGATGCCGATCGCCCACCCCAGCAGACCGCACAGTAGTGCGGCACCGCCTGCGAGAGCGACCGAGTTAGTGAAACCATCAACCACCCGCGGGTTACTCAGGGTGCGCTGAAAATTCGACAGCGAGATGGTCTCCAACGTAAACGGCACACCCGGGGCCGGAAGCAACGCACGGTGAGCGAGCCCCAAGATCGGACCAAGGGTAACCGCGAGTGCAAGGCCCCAGGACACCACGGTGACAGGAACTCTCGCCACACCGAGTGAAAGTTTCATCGTGCTGGCACCACTGACTTGCGAGGAGGCTCGGCGCGACACCGCGTAATCTGCCACCACGGCGATAATGCCCAGCAGCATCAACACTGCTCCAACTGTGGACACGGCCTGCAGCGGGTTGCTTACCGTGCCTGATTCCATAAACCGGTAACACATTGTCGCTAATGTCTCGAACTGCACCGGCGACCCCAGAATCGATGGAATACCGAAGTCGGCGAGATTCGACACTGCCGTCAAGGTGAAGGCGCTCAAGAATGCGGGCCCCAACAGCGGGATGGTCACAGTGCGCAGCACCGTGCCACTGCCCGCGCCACTAACGCGCGCAGCCAGTTCGAGATCAGAGGGGATCTGGCGCAACGCTGCGGCCACAATGACGTACACAACCGGGTACGAGTGCAACGTCATCAGAAAGACGATGCCGTCGGCTCCGTACAGGTCCCACAGCGGCCGGTCGAACAGCGCATTGAGCCCCTGGTTTCGGCCAAACAGCTGCAGCCAGGAAATGGCACCGACGAACGGCGGGACTAACAGCGGCGAGAGCAGAAATAAGCGTAATCCCGTTGCTCCACCAACATCGGTGCGCTCCAAAACAATCGCAATCGTGCCGCCGATTAGTACCGCGCCCATAGAAGACAGCACGGTGGTAATCACGGAATTCCAAGTGGCGCGCGCCAGGCCTTGTTCCACAAGTACCGGAAACTGATTTCCCCCGAGCGCGAGTGAGACCACCAGCGCGAGAGGAACAATAAAAATCGCCGCGGCAACCAACCACACCCCTAGGCGAGCGAGGTTGAGCCCCGGCGAAGAAACACGTTGCATTGCCACCTAGTTCATCGCGCTCTGGAAGAACTCTACAGAACGTGCGCGATCGTCCGTCAGCGTCTGCAGATCAGCATCCATCAACGCAATATCATCAAGCTCCGGGGCATCACCCGGCGTACCGACGCCGTCAATGATCGGCAAGTAGTTCTGCTCGACTGCTAGTTCTTGGCCCTTCTTCGACAGCACAAAGTTAATAAACAACTCCGCCGCAGACTGGTTCTTCGAATCCGCGAATACTGCGATCGGCTCGGTGATGTACGGCGAGCCTTCGGTGGCGTAGACCTCCTTAACCGGGGATCCCTGTGCCGCCAGATCGCGCACGAGGTAGTCCACCACTACGCCGACCGGGTGGCCACCACCCGCAATCTCCTGCGAGGTCGGGCCGTTGGATGCAGCAATCATCGGTGCGTTCTCACCCAGCGCGGTGAGCCAATCCTCACCGAGCTCGTCGTTGTTCATCCACACCGTGGCGTTGTATGCGGCTGCGCCGGAAACTGCCGGGTCCGGCATGACGATCTTGTCGCGGAACCGTGCGTCGGTCAGATCCGTCCAAGACTGTGGTGCATCAGCTTCATCGATCACTGAGGTGTTGTACGCAAGAACGGTAGAGATGATGCGGGTGCCAACGTAGTACCCTTCCGGGTCCACGGCGCCGTCGATAACCTCACCAGCTTCCACATCATTCAACTGTGCGAGCAGGTCTTCAGACTTGAAGGCCTCAAAAGTTGGTGCGTCCGCCGCCCAGATCAGGTCGGCCTCCACGGAGCCAGATGCCTTTTCTGCCTCGATACGCGCTTTGAGGTCACCGGTGCCTGCACGATAAACCTGCACGTCTACATCCGGGTGCTCCTCATTAAACGCTGCGATAATTTCGTCGACCTTCTCCTCCGGCTCGGAAGTGTAAAGCGTGAGCGAACCGGTGGCAGAGTCCTTGGCCGCGTCTTCAGCAGCATTCCCGGCGGAGGTTCCGTTGCTAGACGCTGTGTCCTCTGTAGGCTCAGAGCAGCCAGCGAGAGCGAGCATCGCGGCGCTGAGGGTGGCAATTGCAGACAGGGACTTTCGTGTGAATTTCATTAAGAACTCCTTTGCGCACGGTAAAAACAGCGCTTACCTTAACACCGCATCCCACTGCACGCTCGCCGAACAGCAGCGCCAGTTGCTACCCACTCGACCCTGCAGACCCGCCGACAGGCTGCGGCGTCTCCTCCGTGGGAGGCGTCTTCGTCACCGGGGTCTCCCGCTCGAAGGGTTGCACGTCAAGCGCCGACCCGATCAAGCCCCAGCTTTTGCGCATGGACTTCTCAAACAGGCCCCAGCTGTGCGTGCCTTCCACCTGCGGGTACCACTGCACGTCCAGGCCAGCGCGCTGCGCCCGGTCCACGAAGTATTCAGAGCACGCGTAGGACGCCGACTCGATCGCTACGGGCGGGCCTATGCGTTCGGAGGACGTCTTCGTGTCGTCGATAGCGCCGGGCACCCCCTGCGCGGCGGAGATGAACAGCTTCGTGTTGTCCAGTGCGTCGAGATGCAGCACGGGCGAGTGCGCGATCCACGCTGGGTTAGAGGACGTGCCCCACATCTTGCGGGGATCCGCCCCGTTGAGCTTTAAGGCCTGGCGTACGTATGTGTCGCCGAGGACACCTGAGGTAGCCGGGCACCCGGAGTACGACGCCGCGGCGGCAAACCGCTCCGGTTCCAACGACGCAATATTCAGTGCCGGCCCGCCGGACATGGAAATGCCTGCGATGGCATCGGTGCCGGTGCCGTGGAAGTGCTCGTCCATAAGCGGAGGCAGCTCTTTGGTGAAGTACGTGAGCCACTTGTTACGCCCCGTCGCTTTGTCCTCGCGGTACCAATCCGCCTGCATTGAAGAGACTGAGCCGATCGGAGTGACCACATTGACCAGTTTGTCCTGGAAGAACTCCTGATAATCGGACGAGTTGCGCCAGGACCAGCCGTTGGCGGCACCGTCCGCACCCATCAGCAGGTAAAACGTGGGCCGCTTCGCGTCATTGTCCGGCCCGCCTGGCAGGATTACCTCGTTTTTGACCTCCCTATCCATCGATGGCGAGTACACGACGACCTCGTAGACGTCGTTTTCAATGTGCGTCACCGATTCCAGGGTCGCGGGCTTCGCGTCCGGATCCGGGAACGTCTCGGCGACGTTGCTGGAGCCATCGCCTATCGATGACCCGCTTGCCGCCGACCCCTCGTAGAGCGAGGCACCGAAGACACCCCCACCCAGCGTTGCGAGAAACAGCGCCGGCACTGCGAGCAGTGGAATCGAGGACGATAAGCTCGACGCTGCCGCCGGCACACTAAACGCGTCGATGAGACTGGAGCCGCTTTGACGAATTTCACCGCTGAACAGCGACGACAACTTCCACACCATGCGCTCACAGTACCGGACGCGAAAAACCTCCGGCCCAGAAGCTGGACCGGAGGTTTTTGCGTTGTACCCCGTACGGGATTTGAACCCGTGTTACCGCCGTGAGAGGGCGACGTCCTAGGCCGCTAGACGAACGGGGCATTAGGACACAGAACTTAAAAGCTCTGCAGCTGGCCTACCAGGACTCGAACCTAGAATGACGGTACCAGAAACCGTTGTGTTGCCAATTACACCATAGGCCATCGTTTTTCAGTCTGACCTGCGCTTTCCCTCTCGGTGTTGCGCCTGTCTGCTGAACAACGTGGATTACTATAACCATGGATAGCTAAAGCAACCAAATCCGCAGGCCACCGCGCAAATCGCGGCGGCCTTTATTGCGTTATAACAACAGCGTTGTAACTACTCCGCCGCCTGGTAGGGAGTCACGTCTCGAGCAGCACGCAGACGCTTCAGCGTGGACTCGCGTCCCAGCAGCTCCATAGACTCGAACAGCGGCGGAGACACTGCCGCGCCGGTCGCGCCAACGCGAAGGGCACCGAACGCGACGCGGGGCTTCAGCCCGAGGTCGTCGATAAGCGCCTTGTTCAACGCCGCCTCGATGTTCGGAGTGGTCCACTCCTCCACCGCTTCCAGCGCGGCGATGCCCGCGTCCAGCGGCTCGATGGCGGTGTCCTTGAGGTTCTTCTTCGCGCTCTTCTCGTCCAGCTCCAGGTCCTCGTCGGCGGTGACCAGGAACTTCAGCAGGTTGTAGCCCTCGGACAGCACCTTGATGCGCGTTTGCACCAGGTCCGCAGCAATGGCGAACTTGTCGGCCGGGTAATCCTCCGGGAAGTCCGTGTGCTCAGTCAGGTACGCACGGAGACGGTCGCGGAAGTCCTCCGGGTCGAGCAGGCGGATGTGGTCGGCGTTGATGGCCTCGAGCTTCTTCTGGTCGAAGCGGGCCGGGTTGCCCAGCACGTCGTTGACGTCGAAGGCATTGACAAACTCGTCGACGCTGAAGATGTCCTGGTCCGCGGACAGGGACCAACCCAAAAGCGCCAGGTAGTTGATCATGCCCTCCGGGATGATGCCGTTGTCCCGGTGGTTGAACAGGTTCGACTCCGGGTCGCGCTTGGACAGCTTCTTGTTGCCCTGGCCCATCACGAACGGCAGGTGGCCGAACTCGGGGGTGAAGTCTGCGACGCCGACGCGCTTGAGTGCCTCGTACAGCGCCATCTGGCGCGGGGTGGACGACAGCAGGTCCTCGCCGCGCAGGACGTGAGTGATGCCCATCAGCGCGTCATCGACAGGGTTGACCAGCGTGTACAGCGGTGCGCCGTTGGAGCGGGCGACCACGAAGTCCGGCTGCGTTTCGGACTTGAACGTCACCTCGCCGCGCACCAAGTCGTTCCAGGTCCAGTCCTGGTCCGGCATACGCAGGCGCCACACCGGCTTGCGGCCTTCAGCCTCGAACGCGTCGATCTGCTCCTGCGTCAGGTCCCGGTCGAAGTTGTCGTAGCCCAGCTGCGGGTCGCGGCCGGCGGCCTTGTGGCGCTCCTGAACCTCTTCGTTGGTGGAGTACGCCGGGTACACCTCGCCGGCCTCAATGAGCTTGTTCAAAACGTCCGTGTAGATCTCAGAACGCTGGGACTGGCGGTACGGCTCGTGCGGGCCGCCCACATTGATGCCTTCATCCCAGGTCAGGCCCAGCCACTCCAGCGACTCGATGATCGCCTGGTAGCTCTCCTCCGAGTCACGCGCGGCATCCGTGTCCTCGATGCGGAACACAAACGTGCCGCCGGAGTGGCGCGCCTGCGCCCAGTTGAACAGTGCCGTGCGCACCATGCCCACGTGCGGGGTTCCGGTGGGTGACGGGCAAAAACGTACACGCATTGAAGAGTCAGTCATGTGCGCAATCGTAGCGCGCAGAGCCCCTCGCTTATCGACGTCCTCCGGTGCACCACCGAAAGAAGCATGGCAATAACCGCTGCACCGCCTATCCTCCCGGCAACGTATTTGAAAGTTCAACTGGCTCGAGACCCCCGATTGGACAAGTCAACTCAACTAGATCCTCTTGCGTCCAAACTGACCCTGCCAACGGCGCCCAATACGGCGACGCCTCATTCTCTAGGGCGTGCCCCACCGCAACTGGTGCCGCTACCGCAACCGCGAGAGCCTGTCACGGACGATCGATGTGGCGGTGCCGAAACTCCGTCACGGCCCATCCTTCCCTTACTACTCGAGCGCCGATCACGCGCAGAGAGCACGCAATCGACTCCGATTCGACGGCCAGCCTTTCAGAATCCAAAGCCCTGCGAATGCCTAATGAACTCGACGAGATGGTCACCGTTTCGAAAAATGCCTGCTCGATATCTACGGTTTCGGCTACCTGTCCCGTAGCATGCTCAGCTTGAAATAGGCGCGGGCGACCCGATAGTTGTCATTGGAGTCAATCTCTTTTCTGTACAAACCTGAGATGGGAATGGTGCCAGCACGAGTTGCAATTGGATATAACGAGGGAGACCCTCCAGAAAAGTGGCGAGCAATGAAACATACATTGTCTACATTTATCTATCCCCCCCTCTTCGTTAGCCTCGGACACGCTTCTAGTTCAGGTGGCCGGATAGAGACGACCACGCCCCGAAATAAATCGACGTACAGATAAGGAACCATTATGGATGAGACATCTACGTGGTGTTTTTTCACAAAATTCGTGTGTCGGTACGACCAACTTGATGAAGCAAAAGCAAGGCACCAAAGATGTGTCGATGTAGTGCGCGAGAAAAACAGAGTGCACTTCTCGTCTGAACAGGCATACCAAGCTGGACACAGTGAGCCAACTTTTGAACTCCTCCTGTCAGAGATCATCCCACCGAGTGAGGAGTTAAGCCCGGAAGAGGAAGCGGAGTACTCAGTATTCTTCTTCGTAACTGTTGCTGATGTTCCCTGTGATCCCAATGAAGTCGATGACGCGGTGCGACTATTATCAGCAAAACTTGAAATTGATTTCGAGCCAGGGATCCCTGCGAAGTTCCCAAGCCGCACACGCGGTATTCGTGTCAGCGAAACCGGTCATGAAATTGAGCGATGCATCTACCAATAGGGGCAGTCACCCCTATTCACCTTGCTAAGCTGGCTACCCTAGATTTTGTGCCTGCTTTACATCGAGTCCAAAGTAAGAAGCAGCGACACCACCCCGGGACAGAACCGGCACAACATTATGCGGCCGCAGAACCGGCACAACATGGTTTTGTAAAACTCGGCCTAAAACAAAACCCCGAAACCCCCAACCC